>Ga0208281_10021_pt1 | contig 47035 bp, 49 predicted proteins | sample AntDeeMetVIRDL14_FD_184781 | JGI IMG/M metagenome (GOLD analysis project Ga0208281, IMG submission 184781) | Saline lake microbial communities from Deep Lake, Antarctica, in enrichment culture - Antarctic Deep Lake Metagenome VIRDL14 (SPAdes)... ... | reverse complement strand
ACCAGTGGATGCGCTGGACAGCAGAGGGATTGGAAGCGATACTCCAACTTCGGTTGGTGAAGTACGCCGACCCCGAGTACTACCAAGCGTTCCTCGACGAACTGCTCCAACGTTCGACCAAAACAGCAATCAACTGTGACCTCTCAATTGAGAGTACCAGCGGCAAAGTCTAGACCGCTTTGCAACACGACCAAATTATTTCATCAGGTCGACAAATATCTTATCGTATTTTATGTAACAACCTCTATATTGGCTACGTTCAGATCATCTGTATTCTCAATCTTGTGCATAGCTTTCTTGATTCCCAGTCGTTTATAGCCATCTTCAACAGGAGACTAATGGGTCGCCAGTGGTCTACTAACGCTTGAGAGCTCGATATCCAAATACTGCGGACACACCGAGGAGGACTGTGTACAAGAGGAGTATCTCATTGTTGAGTTCAACACCCTCAATGAGAAGGGCAATTACAAACAACGTTCCAACAAGAGCGAATAGGAGCCATTCTTGTGGCCCTGTCAAACGCTGTTCAATCTCCTCACGGAACATCATGTACACGATAAAGACTGAGATCCCCACACCCACTGAAAGACCCCATTCTGTGGGTAGTATCCCAACCCCAATGAACAGGACCACGATGGCGATTGTACTGATTACCCGTAAGGCGAATCCCAGACGTGCCAAACTGTTTCCATCAGAAGGACGGTCTTCTCGTTGATTCGACGAGGACTCCCAGTAGGCTTCGACCGATTCGCCAGCAAGTCGGGCACGGAGATGGATATATGTAAAGTAAGGCAGGACGGAGCCGAAACAGAAGATCCAGCCCTGTGGCTTCGACACCAGCTCCCAAAGCCGTCCGACACCGTACGTCCCCGTAGCCGATAGCGTCTCGAAACCAGTAACTGACTCAATAGCCGGTCCACCTACTGTGAGATACCCGAGAAAATAGAGGATGATGACTGCAAGGAGTCCGAGTGAGTCTTTCGAGTCCATCGTGTTTCGAGTGTCGACAAATAAATACAGACACCAGATAATACTACTGTGTCGAGTAATCCTGAACTATAAATGTGTCAAAGAACGAATTTTTCCATCATGGGTAGGAAGATCGCCGTGTGGGTGTTTTTCGCTACTGTGTTCTATCAGTTTGTAGATGCTGGTGCTGAACTGTTTGTTCCGTTCTATGACCGGGGTGGGGTGGTTGCGACACTGCTATTTTGGTTACTCCCCGCAGGAACCGCTTTCATCCTCGGACTTAGCGAAACCGCAGAACATGCGACGGATAGTCAAAGACGTAAATGGGTGTATGTCTCCGCTGTTATTGGCGCGGCTGTCGGTCAGTTCGTAAGTATCGTAGTTCTGCTTCCGACATCGGCGTTACCGGATCTGACCCTTGTCGGTGGTATAATCCTATCAGGAATTACCGCTCTGTTTGTACTAATTTCAGTAGCTGCAGGGGTCCTGCTTGTCCTCGCAGCTCATGGAGATCAAGATGAGCTGATAAGCTCTCGACTCACACAAATAACCGGTGTGACGTTTCTACTATTCTTTTTGTTTACTCTATCTATCGAAATGAGTAGTTTGTCTAGTCCTTATTTGACTGGGAATGATGCTATTGTCTTCCTTCTCGCAGGCGTATGGTTTCTTATTGTTACGCGGACACTCAAACAAAACAACAGAAAAAACGAGAAGGAGCCCTTTACGGCCTGACTATACATTCTGTACTGATTGTTATCGAGATCGATCAAGATTGTGGACGGCACATACAACGACGATTTCACGAATGTTGAGGTCGAGATCGTCTGTATCAATGCATGCGGAATGAACTTGTTGATACGGACTACTAATTCATTGCTTTACTCAGAGCGTGAGCAATTCATTTGTATATAAGGGAATCTAGTTTTGACAAACACTCATGCAATCAAACTCTCTGCCGTCGAAAAACGTGCTCGTGTTTGGTTCTGGAATTGCACTGTCGATACTCGGGTTTGTTTTAGGTGGGATAATAGGGTCTGGAATCGGATTTGTTGCGGGATTAGCGATGGGTGAGCGTTATTATTTTTATAAAAAGTCACAAAACGAGATTTTGCGCCGAATTGAGAATCTTGAAAAGAAGGTAGCAGAGATTCAAGACACCGATTAAGTCCGTTCTACATCGTTCGAATTAATATCGTTTGACTGGTCTTTGTCTCATTACCTGCGCTCGCAGTCTTGCACATACGGGCCTGATCAAGTTTCGAAGAAATCGGTTATGTGGCCCAATGTTACACTCAGAACAGAAATATAGCAACAGAACCTACGGTTGAGATGATATGGGGTGATTATTCGTTTTCGAGTGCGTCGTAGATGTCACGATTGCTGTCACGGTCAGCCGCCGCGACTCGCTGGACGAGTTCCTGACGGATATCATCCATCACCTCGTCGAGTGGCGAAGGAGAGTCGGTTGCATCGTCGGTTGACATAGATGAATCGATGCGCTGAACGTGGTTAATTATTCGGGTCCGCTGAATCGTCGGTCAATCGATTGATTCCGTACTGAATGAGGTCATCTCGCCAGGCCTCGATCTCGCCAGACAAATCCAACTGATCGGTATGCGAACGAAGATAGCTGATAGTTCCGTGTTGGTCGACAGTCGCCTCGTCAGTACCAAACTGCTTCAGTAGCATTCTGATCTCCCCATCGTAGGCGAACTGATACCCATTAAGAAAATAAAACACAACGGTCGTGTTTAGCGCGGTGCGTTTGTTCGCGTCGACGAACGGGTGATTAGCGACTAAAAGACGAAGGAGATGAAACGCCTTCTCGTGTATCGTCTCCGGTTTCGTCCCAAAGCTACCGTGTTCGATATAGTTCAGTGCAAACTCGATGTCACCACGGTTCTGCATACCTTGGTGGGTATCGGAGTACTCCGAGACGATATCATCGTGAATCGCAACGATATCTGCTACTGAGGGATACCATATCGAGTCGACCATTCGTGCTACTGTCGGGGAGGGTCCAGTGTAATCTTTGCTGTCGGGTCTCGGTGACTTACGGAGTTCGGTTTAGAATATGCGCCTTCCATCTTGCACCGCACGTTCTAACAGATGCCAAATAAGACTGCTTCGCTATTTGGGTAAGAGCCTCATTTGAAATGTTGTGTGCATAACCCCCATCGAAATGTAGTGTGCTATTCGCTAATTCAAACTTTGTAGTTTATAGAGAGTCTCCTAAGTTCAGTGATTGACCGTCTCGAGAAAGGGGCAGGTATGGTAATCATGAGCCGATCAGCTGCACAGATTGCTATACTTAGAGGGTGAGTCTCGCATCTTCACACTCATCATCTTGAGCGGCTGTGTTGAATCGCCATACAGCAGTGGAATTCACTGTTTCACGGCACGCTTGATGTTATAGACGACACACATCAGCGCGATTTCTCGGAACTCACGGAACCAAGATCGCGCTCGCACGGCGAAGCCGAGCGAGCGCTTGACCGCCGAGTTCACTGTCTCGGTCATTGAGCGCTGATTGTAGCGCTGTTCGTCGATTCTGGCGTTGTGCGCGTGGTCGTAGGGTGCGAAGATACGATGTTTGATGAGCGGGCGAATCCCGAGGTCACGAAGGGATTCGCGGAGCGATTGCTTGTCGTATCCCTTGTCGGCGGCGAGAGATCGCAGATCGCCCGCGTTTCGGCGGGCGATCTGCTCGGCGAGGTCTGCATCGCTTCCTTCCCGGTTCGTTGAACAATGAACGTCAAGGACGGCTTGAGAGTCTGTATCTACGAGCTTCGTGACTTTCAGCTTCTGCACACGGTAGCTGATTCGCTGGCAGTAGTGGCGGCTCGCAGCTGAGCGTTCGTAAAATGTAGCGTCGATAGCACCGTGTTTTGAGGGGTCGTGCAGCTGTGCCGACTGGCGCAGCAGCACTCGGCAGACACTCATACTAATCTGGTCGAACGCCTTACACAACGTGGATGGGGCGGGGAGATCGGCCACGTCAAGGCCGATCTCCCCAGTTATTTGTGGCATCTCCTTCAGGAGGTCAATCGTCATTCGGTAGGAAGTGTCGAGGTAAATCCGTAGACAATGGAGGGAAACGAGGGCGTAGTCGGCGAATCCGCCGCCACCTTCCGGGGCGGCGGATTCGTCTCCATCACCAGTAACTCTTTGAGAAATCGGGACGATTTCGCTAGTGAAGCGGGAGATTTTAGTCATGAACAACGGAAGTCTCCCGCTTCAACTCCTTCGATTTAGCGAATGATCCTGCCGCTGTCTAGTGATTCAACAGAGCCTCTTGAGCCCAAATCTGCACTACATATACCCTCGAATCACCGCCGCACAACTGGAATCCCATCATATAGCATAGATTCAGTGCAATCACCACTTCGCTCGTGTGGCGTCGATATACTGGAAGTCTCTATGACCCGAATTTTACGTTGCAAGCGTTCTTACACCTACTAAACGTGACCGAACGATACTACATTCATACGAACGAATTGGGGTCGAGGGACAAGTCGAAAGTAGTACAGAAATTTGTCAGAGAGGTATTGAAAGCAACAGACCGAAGTCCAGAATTTATTCAGCTTGTAGGCATTAAAGACCTACTTGAAGGATATGTCAACCAAAAGGCTGTCAATCAACTCTGTGAAAACACCGCTCTGGAAACAACTGATGGCGTAATCAAAGGACAGGTCAAAGCAACTACTGAGAACATCAACAACGCTATCGACCTGATCTCAGACCCTCTCATCGAACTGCTCATCTATGATCGCAACCAGAATCTGATCTTTGCGAGGTATGACACCGACCAGAATGAAATCCATCTGTCTGAGAGCGAATTTGAAAAACTACAATCACGGCTCAGTAGTCAGAGTCTGAGACTACTCGAACAAATCCCTTCTGAGCCCTAATTGTTGAGCAAATCTTCGAATCCAACGGTTCCCCGTCATTTGCCGAATTAGTATGACCCACTCGCGCTCGCAGTCTTGCATATCGTGTCTTGATCAGTTTTCGTATAACTCGATTACAACGGCAACGATGAAACATCTGTTCGTTTTAGTCCACGGATCTAACCGGGGGATCTTTTCTCGATATGATTCTCTGCGTCTCAACTCGTAGCTATAGTGGCATTTTCCTCACTTGTGTATCGCAAGTTGAACGATAAAGACCGCCCCAGTCGACTCGTTGGCGGCGGTCTGTAGCTGATCACTTGAGGCACTCGGGGGTTCTCGATCCTCTACCCATACGTTACCACCGTATCTGTCAACCAGTGACTGAACAAGATACAGCCCGATCCCGGTACCGTCGCTGTCGAGGCCCTGGTTTCCTTTGCCGAAGATCGTTTCTTTATGTCAGTCGATCACATCGGGTTAGAGGAAGTGTCTGCTTGGACGTAATGTGATAGCTCACCAAGCAGACAACCAGATCGAAGAAGAGCATCTGCTTAATTTTGTCGTCAACAGCCTCAACGAAGATCTTCCGATAGACCTCACAGACGGTGTGAGGGTCTCGACAGAGGAACTCTACGAGGTCCTCGCTGGCGCCAGCGCCAGCGGGACCTCGATCAATCACATCTGCGAGACGACCGAAGACTCTCCACACGCCAATACCGTCCGTGGACACCTTACCGATCAGTTTGACCTCGATACTGTCGAGCAAGTTGGAGACACGCTGCTCCAACAGGAAACCATTGATGCACTTCCTGATCGACCGGTGGAGGTCGTCGCCGACCTCCACCTCGATCCCTACTACGGCGATGAAGACGAGACAGTAGCTCTCTACTCTTCGCTGGCTAAGCGTGGAACGACGACCTTTCACGCCTATGCGACACTGTACGCACGGGTGCGCAACAAACGATACACGCTAGCGGTTCGCCAGCTGGTCGCTGGCGAAACCTCAAGTGATGTCCTCAGTGAGTTCTTCGAACTGCTTGACGGCCTTGACCTGGGCGTCAAGGCCGTCTACCTTGATCGGGGTTTCTACAATAGCACCTGTATAGGGTTGTTGTACGCCTACAATTACGCCTACGTCATACCGGTCGTCAAATGGGGTGATACTATCAAAGACGAACTCAGCAGCGGTTGGAGCCGTGTAATCGAGCACGAGCTAGCTGGGAAGGTGACGTTCCCTGTGTACATCGATTGCGTCTACCAGCAAGGTAGATACGATGAAAATGGGGTGGCGCGTCACGGCTACGCCGCTGACGCGCCGTTTATCGAGACTCCGCGCGATGCCCGAGAATACTACCGCAAGCGGTTCGGTATCGAATCATCCTACCGGTTGGCTAGGCAGAGTCTCGCTCTTACGAGCTCTCGTGACGCCGGATTACGGCTGTTGCTGTTTGTCGTGAGCCTGTTGTTACAGAACGTTTGGCGCTATCTCCACTGGATGTACGTGGCGGCGCCCCGCCGCGGGGGGCGCCGCCTCTTGGAGTGGCCGTTCACAGAGTTCTGTGAGATGGTACTCCGTGCTGCCTGGACAGCACTCGGAGTTCGTCGAGCCGTTCCAGCGAACCAACCGCTCGACAGCCGGTTCTTCCGGTAGTTGCCCCTGGATTAGGGCAGCGTTAGTGAGTGGCAACACCGTCGCGTCGGCGGCTGATCGCCGCCGACAGCGACTGGGTACCGGTAGAACTCACGATCACCGTCTTGCTGAAGACTAGCCAGCTACCGCAGACACAGATTCAGCACCTACTGGAGGAGGTTGTGAGGTTCTCGATGTGATCGACTGCTAGTGAGTGAGTGAGTAGACCTAGCCCACCTCAATCGAGTGACCGATCAGAATTCATCGACCACTATTGGGTCCGTTCCCAGTGCTGTTTCGGTCGCGTTGCTCAGCCCATCGCCATCCGTGTCGGTATCCGCGAGGACGCCACCGGTCGACACAAACAGGTACACGATCCCCACGAGACCGATAAAAAATAGAACAAGAAACATCCCTTAGCCGGTTGCCGCAAAAAGTGTCCTAAGATTGCCCCTCTGCTGCTCACCGCCACAGACTCCATACCCACTGAAATTCATAGTCTGTAGACTGTAGGCGTCTACGATAGCCCGGCTGCCTACATATGAGTCAGAGAGTGGGGTCAATGGCTAGTTGCCCCGATCTACGGGGTTGTTTTCCGGTACAGTACTGGCCCAGTACGTCATATGTAGGTATAGGTCAGACGTATCCACTGGCGTTCATATTCAACATACACATACCACAGACATATTTAATAATCGACTCACCAAAAATCGGTACATGACCACTCCGTGGCCGACCGCTCCAACTGCATAATTATGGTCGGTGAAAACGCTGTTCCTCACCATCTGGATGATGGAAACACGCCCGTCTCGGTCCTGCTCGTCGACGACAACGAGCAGTGGGCACGATTCGTGGCTAGTGATCTCGAAGCCGAGTATCCATCTATCACCGTCCATCTTGCACTGAGTCCCAACGAGGCGATGTTGCAGCTCGGAGAGTTCGACATCGACTGTGTCGTAGCCGACTACCAGATGCCGGAGGTCGACGGCCTCGAACTCTTAGAGCGGCTTCGTCGAGAACGGCCGGAGCTACCCTATATTCTCGCCACAAGCGAGGGCAGCGAGGATATCGCCTCGGCAGCGATCGATGCGGGCGTCTCGGACTACGTTGTCAAGGACCCGCGAGTCGACCAACTCTCGGTATTTGCCAGCAAAATCCACCGGGCGGTCGAGGCTGCCCGCCTCCGGCAGGCGATGGCCGAAAGCGAGCGTCGCTACCGGTCGCTGACCGAACAGAGCAGCGACGCGATTCTCATCATACAGGACGACGAACTCGTCTTCTACAACCAGCGGCTTATCGATCTCACTGGTCGGCCCCGTTCGTGGTTCGAATCGGTAGAGGACCTTATTGCGACCGTTCACCCCGACGACCGCGATGAGGTTCGAGCCACCCTTCGTCGCTGGCAGGATATGTCGGCTGGCGGCCAACTCGACGAACTCCGGCTTCAGACTGTCGACGGGGCAGTTCAGCACTGTGAGTACACTGGTCGACAGATCAGTCACGACGGCGAGACGGCCATAATGCTCTCGATCCGTGATGTAACCGACCGCAAGCAACGCCAGCGCGAGCTCAGGTGGGAACGCGATCTCAATCGGGCGGTGCAAAACGTCCTCGTCGCGGCCCGGATTCGAGACGACATCGAGCAGGGGGTAACCGGCCTCCTTGTCGACCACGGGTACGAACTGGCATGGATTGGCGTTCCGGAACACGGCACGCTCACACCGCGCGCACAACACGGCGCGACGGCGTATCTCACGGCTATTGATCTCTCGATGGAAACTGGCACCGCCGACAGCGAGCCGAGCCTCTGGGCTGCTCGCGCTGACGAGTCGCGGTTCGTGGACGATTTCGAGGAGCTGTTCCCAACCGACTGGCTCGAACAGGCAGTCGCATCCGGCTGCCGATCGGGTGCAGCACTCCCACTTTCATACAACGAGATCTCCTACGGTGTGCTTGCAGTCTATCACGCCGAGCCCGGTCGGTTTGACGAGACTGAACGTCGACTCCTCGGTGAGTTGGCCGACAGTATCGCCTTCGCGATCCACACAGTCGATACCGAACAGGCACTGGCATCCGACCACACCGTCGAGTTGACGCTCCGCGTGGTCGACGACGCGTACTATCTGCTCGATGTAGTTCGACAACAGCGGCTTACTGACGGCGAATCGATCACTGTCCATGGAACCCTTCGACACACCGACGGACAGTTTCTACAGTATCTTTCGGTCGACGAGTCGATGGTTGGGACACTCCGAACCGCACTCGATTCGCACCCCGATGTCAGTGAGGTGACGACAATCGTTGAGGGAACTGTGTCTCGCCTCCAAGTCGTTGTTGAGGCCGCCACGCCGGAGTCTATCCTGATCAATCAGGGTGCAGTCGTCCGGTCGACCACCGTCGAAACCAGTGGGGCCGAACTGGTCGTTGAACTTCCGGCGCGGAGCTCAGTCCGGGAGACGGTCGACAACGTGGCAATGGTGTTCGATGGAACTGCCGTCCTATCGGTGGGCGACACCACACGCTCCGTTGCTGACTCCGCTTCGGTGAGTATCGTCGACATGAGTGGGCTTACTGCCAAGCAGACCGCCGCCCTAGAGGCGGCGTTCCACCACGGCTACTTTGAGCAGCCACGCAGAAGCTCGGCCACCGAGATCGCCGAGGCTCTCGGTGTCGCCCATTCGACGTTTCTCCAGCATCTCCGAGCGGGCCAGCAGAAGCTGTTTGCCGACCTCTACCGCTAACTGAGGCGGTCGGCGCACGAACAAGAAATCGACCACCACATTATTTTTTACGTCAATATAACAATCGAAATGTTTTCTATCGGGCTTGCCTGTCGTTTCGTATGGGTTGGCAAGCACATCCCGGGGTTGTGCCGCTGCTGTTCGGATCGACACTCCTCTGGGTCAATGTGGGCTATCTGCTCTGGCGTCAGCAGGTGGATCGGCGCGCGCCGGGCCAACTGCTTGCAGCCGGGTTAGTCGCCTCAATCGCGCTCTCGCTTGCGTTGTTCGCCATTCGGCAGGCGGCCACAACACTAGAAGCCAAGCAGTTCTGGAACGCACTCATCTACTTCGGTGACGGGCCGGTAGTGGCATTTATTTTGGCATACGTGCTGGTGTACACCGGTTATGATCTCTCGCGTCGACAGTACGCTGCGTTGTTCAGCCTCCCAGTGATTACCATTGTCGGCGTGATCACTAACCCACTGCATGGGCTGCATTACCAACAGAGCCTCGGCGAGGTAGGCGGCTATATCACTCTCTCGAACGACTACGGCCCGCTGTTTTGGCTGTATGTCGTCTACGGCTACGCGTTTTTGATCGTATCGATCGTCCTGCTCGCCAGAGCTGCCAGCGACGCCCAGGGGAGCTATCGTCGACAACTGTTCGCACTAATCGGAGGGTTGCTGTTGCCAGCGGTTGGGGCCCTTGCACACATCACCGGGTTCGGTCCGGAGCCGACGCCGAACTACATGGGATACGGGTACATTGGAACGGCAATCGCGTTCAGTTACACAGTCCATCGCCATGATCTATTCGCAGCGGTGCCGGTCGCTCGTCGAACCGCGCTCGAACAGCTCGACGATGGACTGGTCACCCTCGACAGAGATGGTCTCATTGTGGGCCTCAACGACGCTGCACGTCGGTTTCTCGGCAGCCCCAACACCGAGCTGCTCGGTCGATCCGGCGTCGACGCGCTTGGGGTATTTATAAGACCGTTCGATCTCGAAGCGGCAGCCGAACAGTCCGCGACCGTCGAAACCGACGCTGGTGTCTTCGATGTCACCCTCAGCCAGCTGGTTCGTGGCGAGTCGACTATCGGCAGCCAGCTTTTGCTCCGAGATGTCACCGCCCGCCATCGCCGCGAACAGCGACTGACGACGCTCAACACCCGACTCGAACTCGCCCTCGAAGAGACCGACACCGGCGTCTGGGAGTTCGACCTCACCAGCGAGGAGCTGATCTTCGATACGGCCTCCGAGCGGCTGTATGGCTACATGCCCGGCGAGTTCCCCAACACGGTCGAAGCGTTCGCAGACCAAGTCTCCGAGGCCGACTTCGAGGCAGTCGAGGCCAGCATCGAGCGGGCTGTCGAGACCGGCAAGGCCTACCGCGCGGATTTCAAGGTCGACCAGCCTGACGGCGGCCACCGCTGGATCCAAGCTCGTGGTGTCGTTCAGTACGATGCCGACGGCCAGCCGGATCGTATTCTCGGCATTCAGACCAACATCACCGACCGCAAGGAGGCCCAGCGGCGGCTCGAAGACCAGAACAACCGGCTGGAACTGCTCAACAAGCTCGTCCGCCACGACATCCGCAACGAGGCGTTTTTGATCACGACGCTGGCCGGACAGTTCGGGTCCGGCCAGCCAACCCCCGAAGCCGGTCGACAGTCTGCTCGTGATAGCACTGCGACGCCCGAGACAGACCCCAAGACGGAGATTGACGAGCGGGCCGCCCAGATTGCCGCCAGCAGCGGCCGGATCACCGACCTCACCCAGCAGGCCCGAGAACTCATGTCGGTCATCTCGTCGCTGGGCGACTCGCTTACTCCAGTCGACCTACGGAGGACGCTCGACCGCGAGATCGCCAGCGCGTCGATGATCGACCCAGCGGTGACGATCCGCCTCGATGGGGTGCCCGCAGTCGATGTGACGGCCAACGAACTGCTCGGCGCGCTGTTCCGCAACCTCCTAACCAATGCCATCGCCCACAACGACACCGACGCCCCCGAGGTCGTCGTCTCGGGGGCAGTCCAAGACGAAATGGCATGTATAACTGTCGCCGACAACGGTCCGGGTATCCCGGAAGCCGACCGCGAGTCGGTGTTCACCGAGGGCAAGACGCTGCCCGGCAGTGACGGCACCGGGTTTGGCTTATATCTCGTTGACACGCTCATCGAGCAGTACGGTGGTCGTGTCACGATCAGCGACGCTGAGACGCTTGGGGGAGTTGCCATCACGGTCTGTCTCCCGGTCGCCAAGCCAGACGTCGACTGAGGCGTCGACCCGTAGTTGCGGGTGGCTCTTGGATACCGGATGATTTCTCTCTATTGGGTTTCTTCGCCGTTCTTCCGTCGACTCCACAACAGCCCACCGATCACGACAACGGCCACGCCCAGGAGGACGCCGACGAGACGGAGTCCGGACTGCTCTGGGTCGGTCGGCACCGGTGTTGGTTTGGTGCGTGTGACGTCGCCGAGCGACTGCCCGGCCAGCCTGAGCGTCACCGGGTCGTCCGTCTCGACGGTGCCGGTGACTGTCACGTCAGCGCGCTCGGCGGCGTCGACGGAGGCTTCAGCAGTACCGATGGTTTCTCCGTCGGCCGAAAGGACCGCGTCATAGGTTCCGGCTTTGCTGCCGATGTTTTCGACCGAGACGGTGGCTTCGACCCCGCCAGTCGACTCGTCGAACCCGATCAACTGCTGGTCAGTTGTCTCGAAAACCGGCGCACTCGTCCCGATGACGAACACCGAGAAGCCGGGCGTCTCGGCCTCGAAGAAATAGTAGTCCTCGGTTTCTCGGACCTGTTGGGTGTCGAGTTCCCGCCACTGAGCGATCTCGTCACGGTAGAGTCTGACGCTCTCGACCGACGCGTCGGTCGACTCGAGGTAGCTCTTCCGCACCCGGAAGCGGTGTGTCGCTGTCTCGACAGCTTCAGTTTCGAACTCTGTGTCGACCTCGATGAATCCGACCGGTCGCTGGCGCGTCTCACGCGCAAATCGAACCCCATCGTCGCTGAGGCTGTTCGTCGAGAAATCGGATCGGAATGCCGACCCGGAGTCGCCAGTCCTGCTCGGTTCCGACTCGGCACTGTCGCTGGTGTCGGCGTCACGAGTCCGGACGGTGAACTCATAATCTCCCGCCTCGGCGAACTGAATGTCAAGTCCATCGGGGACAATGTTTCGAACCTGTCGTGGTGTCGGCTCATCGCTGCCATCGGAGTCGCCGGTCGACTCGTCTTGATCGGTTGCCGTGCGGTCTTCGTCGGGTGTGGTGAAGTCGACGCTGACTCGTTCACCCCGGGAGACACCGCGGACAGCCACTGATTGGCTGTCGATACTGTCAGCAGCCTCAGAGCCACGGGTCGACGAGTCGTCGCTATCCGAGGATTCTGGTTCTTGTGCAGGAACAACCGTCACCGTCGACCCGGTGTCTGTAGATCGACTACTGCCACCGCCACCACCGTTACCACCACTACCACCGTTACTACTGGACTCAACGGTGACGGTACTCGTATCGATGTCCTGATTACCCGCTGCGTCTTCGACCGTCAGTGTCACGGTGTACTCGCCGGAGTCGGTGTAGGTGTGAGTGACTGTCTGGCCCGTCGCGTTCATCCCATCTCCGAAGCTCCAGTTGTAGCTGGCGATTCCAGTGTTGTCAGTGGTGTTCGAGCCGTTGAACTGGACAGTGGTGTCCTCATCGACGGTTTGGTTCTCGCCTGCAGCCGCCGTCGGCGGCGTCGTATCCACGATCACCGAATCCTGTTGGCCGGTCGCGCCGTCGTTGCCCGCGGCGTCTGCGGCAGTATCGAGTGTTGCGGTGTAGGTACCGTCACTAATTCCGGTGTAGCTCGCGTCATACGTGTAGTTACCACCAGTGATGGCCGTCTCTGTAAAATCGGTCGACGAGAGCGTAGCCGACTCAGCGTTGCTGATCGAGACCGAGATCGTCGAAAGCTGTTCAGTTGCGTTGAACCGAACCGTGACGTTCTGGCCCGATGGATTCGAAACAGCGTACGCTGAGATTGTCGGTGGTGCATCTAGGACCACAGACTCTGCCTGACTGGTGGCGGCGTCGTTGCCTGCACCGTCTGCGGCGGTATCGAGCGTTGCCGTGTAGCTACCCTCACTGCCTGCCGTGTAGATAGCCTCATATGTCACGTTGCCATCGGTGTCGACCGTCGGTGTGAAATCACTCGTCGAGAGCGTGGCCGATTCGGTCCCACTGATCGAGGCCGAGAGGTTGGTGAGTAGTTTATCCGAATTGAACCGAACGGCAATGTTCTGATTCGATGGATTCGAGACAGTGTATTCCGAGAGTATCGGGACGGAGTCGTCGGCGTGGAGTGCGTACAGGTTCCCGTCTTCACTCCCGAAGTAGGCAATGCCGTCGACGACTGTCGGTGAGGAGAACACGAACCCGCCGGTGGTGTAGGTCCACTGTTCAGTGCCTTTCACCGCGTCAAGCGTGTACACGTTGTTGTCGTAACTCCCGACGTACACTGTTCCGTTGACGACTGTCGGCGTCGAGTACACCTTGTTGTTGGTGGGATAGCTCCACTGTTCGGTGCCGGTGGTTGTATCCAGCGCATAAACGTCTTCATTGCTTCCAATGTACACCGTGTCGTTCCACACCGTCGGCGACGATTGCACGTCAAAAGTGGTTGCTGTCTTCCACCGTTCGGTGCCATCAGTGGCGTTCAACGCGTATACCGATCCGCCGACACCGCCGATGTAGACGGTACCGTTGACTACTGCTGGCGACGATAGCTCAGTTCCGGGGCCGCCGCGGGAATAGCTCCACTGTTCAGTGCCGTCGGTGGCATTCAACGCGTAGACTTCACCATCGTAACTCCCGACATAGACGGTTCCGTTCACCACTGCTGGTGACGATCGCACCTCACCACCGGTGGTGTAGTTCCACTGTTCGCTGCCGGTCTGTGCGTCGAGACCGTACACGGTGTCGTCGTCACTCCCGACGTAGACGGTGCCATTGACCACCGCTGGCGACGACCACACGTCACCACCGGTGGTGTAGTTCCACTGTTCGGTGCCATCGGTGGCATTCAACGCGTAGATCCTGTTATCGTAACTCCCGACATAGGCGGTTCCGTTCGCCACTGCTGGCGACGAGAGTACCGACCCTCCAGTGGTGAAATTCCACTGTTCACTACTGGTCTGTGTATCGAAGGCGTACACCTTGTTGTCGTCACTCCCGACGTAGAGTGTCCCGTTGACGACCGCTGGCGACGAATGGACGATCCCACCGGTGGTGTAGTTCCACTGGACGACACCTGTTTCGACCGGTCCGGTGCCGTTCGACAGCGCTCGGTTACCGTCCGGTCCCAGCCCGAACGACGGCCACGCTGACTCGTTGGTGACGGGTGCAGTTGCGGTGTCAGATTGGGCCCCGACGGCCAACGAACCGACGACGACACCCCCAGCGAGCAGCAGACAGACGACTAACCCAGCCCAAACAATCCCTCGACCGCGTTTCATTCGGTACTGCCCTCCCGAATTCGGCCGCATATGTCTCCAAGCCCGGAGTGTCTGTATAATTTGAACATATGGAGTTCACGAACGAACGGTACCTAAGCGGTAGTGCGTCATGTGACGGTACTCCGAGTTAGAAATCGCACGCGACAGTGGAGACTCATTGATGCGGGGGTGCTGTAGACGGTTCCCCCTCGACTGCCGTCAGTTGGGCTTGAGCCGGTTGCGTACCCCATCACCCCGTCTGAGACGGTTCCTAGAGCCGATTTCCCCACTTCACTCCTAAAACCCGTCACATGACGGTCGTAGAGTTATGCCCTGATAGCCAGTAGTACCGCCATGTGTAATCGGATACGGGTCCTCTACGTCGACGACAGCCGTCGTGCGACGCAGATCCACGCCGAAATGCTCTCCAACCACGGTTTCGAGGTGGTGACTGCCCTCACGCCCGCTGCCGGTCTCGACCGCCTTTCGAGGGGTGGAGTCGACTGTGTACTGAGCGATCTAACGATGCCCGAGACCGACGGCTTCGAGTTCCTCGCGGCGATCAGGGAGGCCTACCCGCGACTACCGTTTATACTCTTTACCGGCGAGGAGTCTGCCGACACCGTTGCGGCGGCCTTCGAGCGTGGCGTGACCGATTTTGTGCCCAAATCGTTCTGTGGAACCTCCTACGAACTGTTGACTCATCGTATTGAACAGGCCGTGCAGTAGCTCTGCACGCTACTTCCAACGTTATCGGGCGAATATGTCACATAGAATAAATACACTCATATGACGGGATCAAAAGTATAATACTCATTCGGTCTATAAATACAGTATGTCGAGTATATCTCAAAATAGTGATGAGGTACGGATAGAATTATGACTAATCAAGGTAAACTAAGATATTTTAATAAATTTTTTGAAAGCTATACATTCCAATATTATCTCGTAGCGAGCCTACTACTGATTTTTCTTATACTTGGGTGGACGTTACGACTGTTCTCTACGTCTTTGTCGACATTACTTGAGCCATATCGAACGCTGTTTCAATTGACGCTTGCAGCAGGTCTCATAGCTATTCTCCGAAACGAATTGGGGCTAAAGACCTACGGGCTGTTTGCTCCGATCGTCCTTGCACTAACATTGCTGTCGACAGGCTTAATTTGGGGATTAGGACTTTTCTTAAATATTTTTGTTATTTCTATGGGAGTTTACGCGATATTAGAACCGCTAAATGTTGGAACAGCCCACCGTCTTGGGGCCATAATTAGTGTCGTCGGCCTCTCTGTGGCTGCGTTTTTACTGATGGGTGATATTGGGCTGTTACCCCGTCTTTCTGGGACGATTGAGGTCTTTTTTCCGGCAATTGTCACCGCGTGGTATGCCGATCGCTTTGCCAGTGATGTCGAAGAACGTGGCTGGTCTGTGCCATCAATTCAGTTCATTTGGACCTTACTCGCAATCGTACTCACTTACGGCCTGATTTCTACGAGACCGATTGTCGACTGGTATATTCGTACACCGGAACTGTGGGTACTACTCATTGGAACAAATCTCTATTTGGGAGTTACAACTCGAACTCGATTAAAAGAGTATTATCGATTCAATTCCCACTGGGGCGGATTCATAAATGGGATCGGGACTCGGATACAGGTTGCACTCCGCAATATCTCGGCTTGGGTCCGTCAGGAGCCGAGACAAACCTCACTTACAGACGTACTGGGCATAAATATCAGGAATAGATACATAAAGCAGTATAATCCAGGTCATCTTCGAACGAGTGCGGGAAAAGTCGAAACAAAGCGACGATTGCACGGGTTAGGTATTCCGACACCGGACACGTACGCAATCGTGGAAGATACGGACGATCTCTCTCAAGCGAGAGCTGTGTTTGAAAAACGAGATTCGTTTGTAATTAAACCGGATGATGCATACGGCGGTGAAGGTATTCTCATAATCACAGATCGTACTGAAGACACATATCACACGACGGATGGAAAAAAGACAGTCGACGACCTCCTTCGACACGTCCAACGGATCATCCAAGGTCAGTATGCAGGAATCAATCTGAGCGGTGCTGCGATCATCGAACAACGGGTAGAGGCAAGCCCGTTATTTAGACGACTCTCATCAGGTGGCGTCCCAGATATTCGAATTATTGTATTTCAAGGATATCCGATCATGGCGATGACGAGACTGCCGACCATTGAATCGGGGAATCAAGCGAATCTTCACAAAGGAGCAATTGGAGTCGGGCTTACAGTTGCTGATGGAACTCCACTCGGCGCGTATCAACAGAGCCATGATCGCTGGGTGCCTACCCATCCCGATACTGGCGTCGACCTTACAGCATTCAAAATTCCGGAATGGGATCGGATCTTACAGACAGCCGTTGAGACCGCGGCCGCCTCTGGACTCGGGTATGCTGGTGTTGATATCACTCTCGACGGGTCTAATACACCACTTGTATTCGAAGTAAACGCGTATCCGGGGCTCGGAATCCAAAACACGACCCGTCTTGGGCTGTTGAAACGGTTGGAATGGATCTGTGAACTCCCACCAGCGTGTGAGTTCTATCCACCCGAAAAGAAAGTCGACCTTGCTAAACAGTGGGACACAGCGGGATACCAATGACGAGTGTAAATCGGTTCGTACTCGTAGCAGGTCTCGCTGTCAGTGTTGTGACACTCGTTGTGTGGCAAATCATCATTCGTTGGTCTCTGAGTACGTTCGAAGTGGTGTTTTTCACTCTTCCCGTCGGGTTCGTTCTCTTCTTGTTTTGGCAAGCCCTCCTCTATTACATTGTCAGTTTGGGTGACCAACCTGGCGAGTGGGGCAACTGGGACGAACCACTAGTTGAACAGACTATCTCTCAGTCAACAACGAACTCTGATAAAACAGACCAAGATTGAATATGAACATAGAATGATAACACAGGATCTGAGAAGTCAGGATCTGAGAAGTACTGGAACTACCGAACATGTAGAAATCTAAATATTTGGTCGTGTCGCAAAGTCCTCTAGAGTTTGCCGCTGAGAGTCCCGACGGTACTTAGTACAAACAAAAATACTGCGTTAGAATGGTGTGCACCAAGTGCACGTAGCTTAGAGAGCGTTAGAGATAGCACCGCCGAGTAGTCTACATGACCATAACTCGAAACTCTAGACCGCTTTGCGACGCGACCGAAATATTGGTAGAACAAATCTATTGTTCGGAAAAATATTTCCGTTTGGGCAATTTATTTTGCTAATGATGGTCGACTCATTGCGTGGGTTTTTCGAGGAAATCAAAAATCCCGACCGGCAGCTCGTGGTACTCAACCGTGATGCTGAGTATCCGGTTCGCAGACTGCTTGATTCAATGCTTGATGGGCAGCCGGTCTCGGTTAGCGATCTTGATGTTGCTGATGAGGAGACTGATACTGTTGCGCTGGTCGAAGATGGTGGCATTCTTGCTCGCTCGACTCTCGATGAATTGCTCGAATCAGTGTTATTGATTAATTCTGACCTCTACAAAACGGGTGCCATCGATCTCGAAGATATCACACTTCCCGATGTTTTGCAGGGCCTTGATGAGGTTCCGTTCCGCCTCCGTGGATATCCGGATTCAAACAAAGAGAAACTCTTGTTGATCAGCATCTCACGAGTTATCGAACGAATTGCAGCCGAGACCGGAGGAGGACGACTCCGTGCATCGTTCCAGCGACTCTCTCGACTCAACGATGAACGTGGGACCTACAGAGTCTATGAAATCCTCAGTAACAGTGGCATTGATGTCCACCTCTATGGGGTTGGTGATACCGATCCGAGCGACGATCTCCCAGTGACTGTCCATACAGGTACTTCTTATCCATACCGTCGGTCGTGGTTTGTCGTCTTCCAGCCGCCACCGGATGCCGAGATAACAGACCACGTCGCGCTCCTCGCACTTGAAGACGAACCGAACGTCTGGGATGGCTTTTGGACCTTCCGACAACCACTCGTTGAGGAGATTGAAAGCTATATTGCTGAAAACATCTGAATGCGTGTGTGAAGAACAACTAGGACGTTATTGTGTGCAACACTCTGTGTGACATAAAGTCGTTGCGAGGGCCCAAAATATCGTCTTGCTACGCGTTCTATCGCCTCAACTACTCCAGCTTCCGCTCTGCCTCGGCTACCGTCGTCGCAGTCTTTCCGTCATAGCCTGCCTTTCTGGATCGTCGCTGGAAGGCGTTTTCGGTGACCGAACTGGTGTCGTCGGCTACGACACGGACCACGTCGCCGACGCTCATCTCCTTGAGTTTGACCTGTGCCTTCTTGATGGGTTTGGCGGCCTCGGGAGACGGCGGCGTGAACCCAGAGATGTCGTTGATAATGCGGAACCCATCATCGAGGCGCTTGGCTGTCTCGACGGTCTCGTCGGCGGCAGTCTCCATCTCGTCTGCGGTCAGCGTACCGCTAAACTCCAAATATAGCGTATTAGATGTCCTGTCGGCTCGAATTTCGTAGCTTGCGTCGGTGTTCTCACCGGACTTTGAGATAGTCGACATTATACTTTACAAGTAATTCTCTCCAGACATATAATACATACAGCTAGCTAGGGGAGAATGGCGGCACTGAAACGATTGAACCAGATCGTTTGCTGGCCGGAACACACATCGAACGGCCAGACACGTGCTGGTGAGTCCTGACCTATATGTTAAATATGTGTTCGCAGTCTTGCATAACAGTCTAGTTGCATTGTAGCACTTTGTTTCGTCCGTATCAAACTCAGAGGTATCCAGTTACTCATTGACGCTTTGTACAACTCTCTGTAACTATCCTTCCAGAACAGACGTGACCCTCGCGGAACCGTGCTTTCTCGGGACTGACCTGAAGTAGCGAGCCCCTACCAGCAATTCTCTACACAAAAGCGATCCCCATTATCTCATCCTGACTTACAGTATCGAACATAATCTGTCGTTAGCTATTTTGATCCAATACCTCCATCTGTTCTTGATAGCGATTTCGAACAGTAATCTCAGATACATTTGCGACATCAGCAATTTCTCGTTGAATCCGTCTTTCATTACAGAGCCGTGATGCGATGTAGATCGCGGCAGCTGCAAACCCTGTGGGAGATTTCCCAGAGAGAAGACCTTCCTCGGCAGTGGTATCGATTACGCTTTTAGCTTTTCTACGGGTCTGTTCGCTGAGACCTAATTCGGAGGCAAATCGCGGTACGTACTGTTTTGGGTCAGCAGGCTTCATTTTAAGGCTTAAATCGTTGGCAACATGTCGGTAGGTCCGCCCGATTTTCTTGCGGTCGACCCGGGAGACCTCGGCGACTTCTTCGAGGCTTCGAGGAATTCCCTCTTGTCGACAGGCCGCATATAACAGTGCAGTCGAGACACCTTCGATAGATCGTCCACGAATCAAATCTTCATTGAGAGCCCGTCGATACATAACTGCAGCAACTTGCTGAACCGTATCTGGAATCCCAAGGGCACTTGTCATTCGATCAATCTCACTTAGTGCGAGTTGAAGATTTCGCTCACCTGTGTTTTGGGTCCGGATACGGTCCTGCCATTTCCGTAGTCGGCGCATTTGATTCTGCTTTTGAGAAGAAAGTGATCGGCCAGATGCATCTTGATTTTTCCAGTCGATAGTTGTTGTGAGTCCTTTGTCATGGAAATTTTGCGAGATAGGTGCTCCAACACGTGACACTTCTTGGCGATCTGAATGAGTGAATGCTCGCCACTCTGGTCCATGGTCGATTTGGTCTTCCTCAAGAACGAGTCCTGTAGGTTCGTGAATCAACTCACCATCTGCTGTCTGTACAACGTCTTCAGCGTCGACTTCATCTGGCTCAATGTTCTCGGCTGTATCATCAACTTGTTGGGTCTGAAAGCTCTCAGTAATTTGTCGACTGTCGGGAGATACCATTATATTAGGTTAAAATATGTGTTGATATGAATTTGGCTCATGATGACACTATTTCAATAAACAATTTTACTTTCTATCTTGCGAGATACGTAATATCACGCTCAAGATCATAACCCTGTGGAACACCAATTGCACCCAGACAGTCAGAGCATAATGGTTTGAATATCGATTTTGACTTATTGAGTCCGACAGCGTCCTCTAATTCGATAATATTCTCACACCGGCTACATTCAATTTGGTTTCCTTCTAATACTTCCATGTGATATTGTAGACACTCATAATAATAAACCCCTAGTAGCATTATTAATGATAATAAATTTATTTAAAATCAACCAAATGTGGTTTTAAATATTTTATTGGGCATACTCCCAGTATCTTTGAAACTCTTGTTATAGACTTGCGGATAGCCACGAGCGACTACCTGTCAGAGTATGCGAGCAAGTGTGTCTCTCGTTGAGTAGTGATCTCAGCCAATTCTTACAATACTACAATCAAGTCCTTCACATCTTCTATCAACCGTATAGGTGGTTTCACTCACTGAGCGAATATTCTTCGTAAGTTCGAACCCGTTTTGTTCCCAGCTGGACTTTCCACCTTTCATCAAGCGTAACTTCTCGTGTCCAAAGTACCAGCAGATCCAGAATGCATGAAATGCATGCCAATTACGCTCATCACTGTAGAGAATCAGCGTTGTGTTTTCAGTAATGCCGCACTTTCCCATGACCTCCTCAAATGTTTCTCTCTCAATACGGTGGCTTCCAGAAATTTGAGACATCTCATGATCCCAATTAAGAGCTATTGCTCCGGGGATATGCCCACGTCTATATCTTTCAGGATTACAACCTATTTCTAGTAACCGTACCGACGAATCCTCTTTTTGAATCTCATCAAGCTGGGACTGTACCCATGATGAGCTCACTGTATACGAATTGCGTGGGTCAACAGTCATCAATATCTACCTGGTTTGAGGGGTTTTGGAGTTACAGAAATGTATTTGAGAAGCCCAATCTGGATGTACCAGACTTGTAGCTAGGCGCAATTCGTGGTGGACGAATTGGAAGTGGGCAATCCCAAATACGTTCATATATAAATACCAGACCGATATAAATGTATTCCTTCGAGTGATAATTTCAAACATATATGGAAGTTAGATAGGAAACAATGTAGTATCCATCACCCCAAAAAGTATAATCCAGAGACTCCAATACCCACAATGATAGATCAATATCTATGAAATTCACATCCAATAGATGTGTGATTGAGCTATTACGAGAGAGAATTCTAAACAAAAAGCAAAAATGGTGGCGATGACTGTACCAGAAGTGCTCCTCGTTGAAGACAGCGAGTTCATGTCGATGCGTATTATTGAGACATTAGAAGACAGCCATAATATGTCACTCACGGCTGTCGGGACAGCCGCCGAAGCGAGAGACAGTCTCATCGACAATACATTCGACTGTATTGTTGTCAATTATGAACTCCCAGACGAAACGGGGGTAGAACTAGCTGATTCATTGAATCCATCGGGGAGGGAACCAGTAGTACCCATTATTCTGCTGACGGGCCGGGAGCTCGAACCGATCGCCGCCGATGCAATTGAGAAAGGGGTGACAGAATTCGTCTACAAAGGTGACCACGCTACGGCCAATATGGATGTCTTAGCAAATCGAATCCGAGTTGTTCTCAAAACTCACAGTCTTCCTGGAGAATCGAACTAATCGTAAGACGAGATCAGTTCGTCACTCATTGACAATTTGTATCTACAACCAGTTTCATTCGGCAGTCTACTCCGACTCTTCTTCAAAACGCTGGCGTGCGCTGTCGTTGATTTTCGCTGCGATTTCGTCCATATCCTCGTCGCTCAATTCTCTATTTACTATGAGCTCATCGATCAATTTCATCGATAACGAAAGAGGGGGTGCCCCCGGCTCTCCTTCGCAGAGATCCCCCCAACCCCTGCAACTTGACATTGGTTTGAACTCATAAAACAGTACTGGTAATTTACTCGTTTAATCAAAAACACATCTGCCAACTGGCGGTCAATGCCTCCCAATTCGCGTGTTGAATCTACCGCCCACGAAGAGAGTACAACTGGTTTCGATGAGATCAAACCATTGCTCGAACTGTCGATAGCAGATGAAGACGAACTTCCTGCAGACTGTAGACAATTGGTAGCTACTCAGTTATCAGCAGTGAATTGTCCCTGTGACATCAGTCGACGCGCGATCACGACCAATCCGTTGCCGAAGCCTTCTCCGAAAATTGCCTGTTCCTCTCCCGTTGAGGGCACAATCGAACTCACTAGGATTGTCGATCGATCGACCAACACCAGCCGTCCGATTGCCGTTTCGTCGGTATTGGCGTCGTCTTCTTGGAGCCACTCTAAACCGGACACGAACGTTGTAGCCCGTGGAATTACATCCTGGACGTGGGTTCGTACCGACTCGGATGCCGCACCGACCAACAGGTCGACTTCCTGGTCAGTCTCGTTGAGCTTCGCAACCAGCGGGTCAGTGAACAATGACTCGTCGGCGATGACGAATACGATCTCGGTTTCGGCCTGCGAGAGCAGTGTGTTCGTCCGTTGCTCAATTGCTGTCGAGCCTGTCATTGACCAGATCTCCTGGATCGATGACTCGTCAGCATCGGTGTCCATCTGGATGGAATCCAGTGCGTCGTGGAGCCGGTCGACGCGTGCGTCATACTGATCCCGGAGCGTCTCTGTAGCCTCCGACAGCGAGACGGCTCGGAACCGCTGGGGACTCGAATGCTGAATCTCGACCAACCCCTTAGACTCCAGTACCCGAACCGCATCGTAGACGCGCGTACGGGGAACATCGGTTATCTCGCTGATTTTTTTCGCCGTGGCTGACGGCACCTGTGAGAGACCGACAAAACACTGTGCTTCGTATTCTTTGAGCCCTAGCTGCTGGAGAATCTCAACCGCCTCTTGTATATTGTCCACTGTTTCCATATATTCGACAGTCCGACAGTTTCGGATCTACCTGAGAAAACCGTATCTGCGCAGATAGATATTGTTACTGGTTTCGTAAATAGAATATTCAGGTTGGTAGAGCAGCACGCGAAGTGTGCGAGGAAGTCCATGAGATCCAATCATACTGTAACTGCTTGCATGAACATTTTGGAAACACGTGATTTGAACGTTTTGCCTTCTCAAATTGGCAGTAAACTAATTCACTCACTTAATCACAAAAATTATATATCTGGTAGAAGCCAAGCGATTTACCAGTGCACAATCCCAATTTGTATTCTCCCTACAGCATTGCTGCGTGCCGATCGCCCACGTCGTGTGATCTGATTCGTGTGTTTAGACAGCAACAGACACGATGAGTAACAACCCAATCGAAAACCCACAGTCGACAGCAATCACCCAACTCGAACGGTTTGGATTGAGTACCTACGCCGCACGAACGTTCGTTGCGTTGGCGATGCTCGATACCGCAACAGCAAAAGACGTAAGCGAGGTCTCGGAAGTGCCACGGACTCGGGTGTACGATGCTATCGACGAACTGCACAACCGGGGACTCGTCGATATTCAGAACACCTCGCCCAAGGAGTTCTGGTCAGTCTCCGCAGAAACAGCGAGTAGAATATTCGAACACGAACTTCAACGCTCCAATGAAATACTGCGGACGGCACTAACTGAACTCGAACCTGTCCAGCGACGATCTGAACAGCGAGGGGTCTGGACTGTGAGTGGACAGCAAGCGATTTCTAACCGTCTGGTGGATTTTTTTGACAGTGCCGAAGAAGAGATCGTCTATATGACTGTCGAAGACCTCCTTACTGAGGATCTCCTGTCGGGCTTACGTCGGGCCGCAGAACGAGGTGTTTCGATCCGACTCGGAGGGGTCTCGGCCGACGTCCAGGCACGTATTCAGGACGACATTCCCAGTGCACAGATGTTCGAATCACTGTGGGTCTGGTCGGATACGTCAGCTGGACGGCTCATGATGGTCGACAGTGAGAAGACACTTGTGAGTGCGCTCGCCAACGGCAAGGACGCGAAACCGTCGGACCCACGGTCGGAGACTGCAATCTGGGGAGAAGGCGAAACAAACAGCCTCGTTGTGGTCCTGAGAGCAATCTTCACCTGGCGAATGAATTCAAACGAGTAGGAAATCAGATCTAACAGATACGAACGCCGTGCGAGGCAAGGGTGTGGGGGCGTCCCTGCAAAGAGGGCAACGGGAAGGGACCGACATCTCATTGAATTCTCTTGTGGCGGAAACTGTTGGTGAGTCATAATCGATTGACGATTTGTATAACAACTCGGTTGTGCGATTCAATGCTCTACTTAGAGGATCAATCCAGCAAATGAAAATCGACTGTAAAGCCAATTTGTTCTGAACTAATGTAACTAGTGATCGCCGAGGACAGTCTCTTCTCTAGTCGTCCTTCGGGATCTAGAAGAGGCCAAACAAGCCTCCTTCATCTCCTTCCTCTTCTTCCTCTTCTTCGTCTTCTTCTTCGTCTTCCTCTTCTTCATCTTCTTCTTCGTCTTCCTCTTCTTCATCTTCTTTTTCATCTTCTTCTTCGTCTTCCTCTTCTTCATCTTCTTCTTCGTCTTCTTCTTCTTCTTCCTCTTCTTCGTCTTCCTCTTCTTCTTCCTCTTCTTCGTCTTCCTCTTCTTCTTCCTCTTCCTCTTCCTCTTCTTCTTGAAGACTTGGATCAATTGTTGTATCGCAAATAACTTGATTATCGGTTACAAGCTGGATTTCAGTCTCAACAGAAGGCGAATCAAACGCAGCTGATTCTCCCGTATCAAAAAAACCATCCCCATTTCCTTCTGTTATCTGAAACGCTTTTTGTGACTGTGATGACTCATTTTCGAATACGATTTTTAACTCGTCTACATCGGCGGACTCCCCACCAGTATGTGTGATTAGTACAGAATCATCCTGCATCTCAATCGAACAATCCATCAATATATCATCGGAATTTGCTTGTTCCATGAAATTAGCTAATGCAAATCCACCTACACCTGTTATTCCAATCGTAATTAATCCCACAAATAGAAGAGATCCAATGACTTCAGACTGTCCTCGATCCGAATCTTGAATCATCTCGTACAACAAAAAACATAAATTCAGAATTAAACTTTCCTTATTAATTCTCTCTTTATGTATCTACAAAATAATATATATGCCATTTCTACTATTTCATGCACCTTTTCCTTTGTATATGCGGTGGAAACATAACCTATTGCAAGATATGGCGGCCACAGTCTTGGATATCTGGTTTGATCATGTTATCGTATAACTCGATTACAAGCTGTTGTACTGGCTTACCAGCGAACAGAATTTTCATACTCACGCTGCTAGCTCATCTCAGACTGTACGACGTGTTTTAATCCCGTGCTGGGTTTTCTGGCTGTCTCGACCCGACCGCGTCGATAAATTCGACTAAGTATCAGTCGATTATATTGAGAACCTCAAGATATCCTCCAGTAGGTGTTGAATCTGTGTCTGCGGTGGCTGGCTATCCTTCAGCAAGGTAGCGACTGTGAGTCCTATTCGTAACCAGTCGCTGTCGGCGGCGGTCAGCCGCCGACGCGACAGTGTTGCCACCAATCAACGCTGCCCTGATTCGGGGACAACCACCGGAAGAACCGGCTGTCAAGCGGTTGGTTCGGTGGAACAGATCGACGAACTTCGAGTGCTGTCCAAGCAGGTTAGCCGTTCAACCTAGTGGGTCTTCAGTCGTGATCTGTTAGATGCCCACTACATACCGTCTATCAGTTGTACCTAGGACTTCATCGTTGGAGACAGACTAGACCGATCGCTTCCATACCCGCTTTCCGAAACCGGATTGTGCGGTCGCCGCGCCACACTTCTACGTCCATCGTCGAACGGAGCAATACTGCGACGGAATCGAGATACCGGTCCGAACGCTCCTCCCGAATCTGCATGAAGTTACGGTCGCGCCGGTCGGTCGCCCGATTGGCGACGTACACACGGGCGAACTCCCGTTGGGTTGAATCAGCGTGGCGATAGAGGTACGACGGCAGTCGCTCAACCACGCCCGCTTTCTCACCAGCAGGCGCACCGAGGGCGACAAGCACCCGGCCCAGCACGCTGGCGTCTGACTCCGGCCGTATCTCTTCGACGTTTCCGGAGTTCGAGAGAGCGATACGACTCCCGACGCCGAGGGTGTCGAGATCAGCCCGGAGCTGGCCGTCGACGCGATCGTCGGGTGCGGAATAACTCGGCTCAAAGGTTGAAGCACTGATCGACCCGCCCGAAAACACACCGGCGACCAGTCGGTTCAGCGCCGCGAAGGTATCGCTGTCGGCCTCGCATTCGAGCCAGCCGTGCTCACGGGCGGTCTCGATACCGTTAACGACATCTGGTCGACTGCCGTCTTCCCACGACCGAATCCGACCACGAGGCAACTCCATGCGCGTCGAAATTGCGTGTGAGCCGAGGGTCGTCGTTGCCCACTCTCGTTGGTACTGCCGATAATCTTCGACAGCATCCATCGGGTTGGCATATGCAGGGGTGTTGTAGGTCCCAGCAAGGTCCTCAACACTTGGCAGTCGCTCCATGCTACCTAATACAAGACCACTATCAGATATGAGGCTGTCGAACAAACGTATTTATATCACTACCAGCCTAGTGACATACACCACAGCACAACAGTCGCTCGAATGTAACTGTCGACGAAGAACGGCGGAGCGGGATGGCGTGCTCCAACCGTGTCGACGGGATGTATCGAAATAACCGTTGTGCCATGTGGAGGTATACCAAAAATGTTCAAAGAACTATTCACAGACGATAATGAACGTGGTGTGTCTCCTGTTATAGGGGTCATCCTCATGGTGGCGATAACCGTCATCCTGGCCGCCGTGATCGGTGCGTTTGTGCTCGGACTCGGCGATCAGGTGTCGACTAATGCACCACAAGCTACGATCGGATTTTCATTCGACTCTGATACGAATGTGACGCTCACACACGAAGGTGGCGACAATATTGAAAAAAGCGAAATTGAAATATCAGTCGGTGGCTCACCATTGTACGATGGGTCAGGGTTTAACAAAACCAACACCAACACAGATGATGCTACTAGAAACGATACGTGGTCAAGCACCATCTCAACCGGTGATGAACTCACAATACCTGTCGACGGTTCAGATACCACTGGTGAGGTCGTCCGTGTTGTATGGACCAACCCATCGGGTGGGTCTTCAAACACGCTCGCCGAACGACAGTGGCCTAACTAATCGGCTGTTGTCGGCGGCAGATTTTTTATTTGGCTCGCAAATTCCGATAGCGTGAACCCTCGTCGACTCGTATTTATTGCCGTCCTAGTCGAGGCCTGCTGTGTCAGGGTACCACTGCTGGGAAGTCGGGGGGCGGGATAGGGATTTGTCGATCAGCCGCCGATGCGACAGCGTTGCCACTCATCAATGATGCCCTAATCCGAGGGCAACAATCGGAAGAACTGCCGGTCGAGCGGTCGGTTCGCTGGAACAGCTCGACGAACTCCGAGTGCGGTCCAGGCAGCGCGGAGTACCATCTGGCAAAACTCTACGAACGGCCACTCCAAGAGGCGGCGCCCCCTGTGGTGGGGCGCCGCCAGGTTTCACACCACGTCCAAGCAGACACTTTCTCTAACCCGATGTGATCGACTGAAGATGTGGTCGAGACGCCTAGAAAACCCTGCACGGGATTGAAACCGACGGCGAAGCCTACGGAATCCAAGGCTCGAACCGTCGAGACAGATAGAAGACCCAGCATTGCAGAATGAATTGATCGAGTTATGCCGTAACTCGATTGAACATCCCTACATCAACCGATATATGATCCTCTCAGCGGACCGCCAAACCAATTTTTGATCGAAAACCCCTATCTATCTGTTCATGGTTCGGATCGATGACTCAGATCCAGTTGTCAAATGCTGGTTGTCACCTGATGAGCTCGATTATCTTGAACGGACTGCTGGTGCCGCCGGGTGGGAACAAGAGATTGCAATGCAACTGATGGGGCGGTGTGGGCTCCGTGTGAGCGAAGTTTCCTATCCGAGTACCGAGGAACTCAGGTGGTCAAAAGATGGTGATATCTGGCTCTTTGAGGTCCGAGGCAAGAATACCAAAGGTGGCGGTCCGAAGACCCGCGATGCTTGGATGCCCGAAACAGTAGCTGATGACATCCACAAATATACTCGTGAACGCAAGCTCTCCGAGTCAGATCTGTGGGTCGACGTCTCTACACCATCGATCCGTCGGTGGGTGAAGGAAGCAACACAGGCGATTGCTGACGAAACGGGCAACAAACGGTGGAAATCAGTTTCCTCACACGATCTCCGGCGTAGTTGGGCGACCTACCATCTCGTCGAACGACAAGTCGACGTCCGGACAATGATGGCTATCGGTGGCTGGAGTGATTACTCCGCCATTGAACCGTATCTTGCTGAGCCGACCGAACGTCGAATTGGAGAGGCAATGTTGTCATCCTCTCTTCACTGAAGGGCGAGAGCTTATCATCGTAGTTGGGGGCTCAAGCTATCTATCGACACATCATGAGAGGAGATTATCTGGGAGATACTGTGCACAGTCAACCGGGATCGCCTCCCATGCTGCTTGAATCGCCTGGTATCCGACCCACCCTTCGCCGCGAAGCATCTCACCGCAGGCGTGGCAAAACTCTTCGACAGTACAGGCTCCTGAATCAAGTAACAGATACAGCAAAAACGTGGGTGCAACCGCCTTTCCGTTCGTCTCGTCTGCCTGGTCAAAAACACGGTTGATCGACCGTCGACCGTGCTTGTCCATTAAAATCGCAAACCGATATGTTCCGGGATGCTGTTTGATCTCGGTTTGTATCGACTGCTCGCCAGCATCCTCCCCATGTGGTCGTGGGACACATGAGACAACAGTAAACGAATCGTTCGTATCGTCATCAAATGGTTCGCGTACATTGGTACACCCATCATGAAGCCACTTCTCCTGTGTCCCCTCTGGTGCGTGTTCGGATGTCTCCCGAATATGGCGTGTGAGTTCGTGATAACAGACGTTTGTCGTCGTCAGTTGGAGCGTCTCGACAATACGGGGCCACAGGCTTGTGTTTGCAACAGCAATTAAAGCGTCAGTGTCAACAATTACGGGATATCGTACGTCATCGTCGACCATTGTCACTCCTGGAACACATCAGTCGTGTCAAGCTCTGTGGCCTCTTCGAAGGTCTCCCGCTCGCGGTCGATCTCTTCAATGGCATCACCGAGCAAGATTTCTGCAGCATCATCGGACAGCTCGCCATCTTTGTACTGCTGGTGAAGAGTAATCCTCTCTTCATCTGACAGCGTCTCTCGAAGCTTCTCGGCTAACCCCTGACGAGCAAGTTCACTGATGTTGATCCCACCAAGCCGTAGCTGGTCGACGATCTGTGTTGCCTCCTTTTCAGCTCGCCCTCGGAACTGGATCTTGTCGTTGTTCGTCGACATCTTGTGTTAGTATTCATCCCCGAGAGACATAGTTGTTGTGACACGCCATCCGTGTCATGACATTATCAGACTACACCTCCCGCATAACACTTGACGCTATGTAGATGCGTGGAAAGACACAGTAGAGTGCCTATGTACGTGTTTCCTCCACGAAGTGGATTCAGTCGAGATCAGCCTTTACACAGCACTTCGAGCAGTCACCTTTCACCAGCGGTCACCCTGTTTCGGCAGCTCTACATATGGGTGAGCGTTCTACCCCTCACACCTTCTAAGCAGGTTAGTATTAACTACTAACTTGTGATCTCCGGATTGTGAGCAAGTTTTCTGCGAGTTGGACACTGCTCCTATTGTGGATGACGATCAAGCCTTGATCAACGACTGTCGGTGCACTATTACCGATCTCAAAGCCCGCCTCGCGGCATCCGGGTAGTTGGACTTGATAGCCATTGCCTGCAATTCCTACTGATGACATCGCACCTTGATGGATACTATTGGTGTCCTCGGCTGCAGATGCGACTAACTCCGCACGGTGGCTTGTCGACACGTTTTCGGCATCGATGATAAGTAGCAAGCTGTCGAACCCGTAAACGTAGACCTCGGCTAAGCGTGTCACCTCTCCGTCGTCATCTTCAACAATTAGGTCCGCTTTCCGCGCTGGCTTCGTAATCTGCAACGCCCATCCACCAGCCGACTCTTTGATATTGTTAGCCACATAAGTTAGTAGAGACTACTAACTTGTTAGTGTTGGCAATACACGGGGTGCCAGAATTACGGCACAAAAATAAAATGGGTTATCCGTCAAAACTGTCTAATTTATCTTTGATGTCTTTTATATCTAAACCGTCTAAACTATCTAAACCGGCTTTGATTAGTAGTGGGAAGTAGTGACGGTTTTTTTCGAAGTTCTCACTGAATTCGTATTCATACTCAGTTTCAATCATACCAAATTGCCGATTCATCTCCCGCTGCATTGATTCGGGGAGGTACATCATTTGAGCTGGGCGGTCTTCTTTCACAGAGATCTTATTCGTCTTAGATGGTTTAGACTGTGTAGATTCCTTATCGCTCTTTGCTTCTTTTTCCATCTTCTCTGTCCCAGATTTGGCCTTCTCACGAGTCTTATTTCGGCGGTTCCGCAGCCGGCTGGCACGGTCTTCACCCTCGTCATCGCTCATGCTGTAGCCTCCCCATCAGCAACTTGGCTCTCAGCAACACGCTCAATCTCGACTGCGATCTCGTCGAAAACATTGACCATATCACAATCCGGATCGAACTTGGCAAGCGACTGCCCCGAGTCTAGGGATTTCTGGATGGCTGCTCGCTCTCGGACCTTCCACGTCGGCTTGCCCTCAAACGCACTTTCGATCCACTCGATCATCTCGGTTGCCTGAGTCTTCCGTACGTCTATCCGGTTAATTACTACACCAATATCCTCAATACCGATCTCGTAATCATACTCTAGGGCGTCGACGTGATCGAATAGGAGTTCGAAGGCACGTTTCGAGGTCGACTCCGCGAGTGCTGGGATGAGAACGTTTTGAGTGGCGAATAGGGCGTTGTCCATGAGGTTTCCCAAGAATGGCGGACAGTCGACGAGGATAACGTCGTAGTCGTCCTCAACCATATCCAAGAGCAGGGCAAGCTGCTCACCACTGCGGCGACTGAGTGTGAGCTCCGGCTCGGCAGCAGTCATGTCGATATTTGATGGAATCAAATCCATCTCGTCGTGATCACAGATAATCTCTCTTACCCGCTCGCGTTCGGTAGAATCTGTGAGGCATGTAAACAGATTTGGCTCGGGGTCGTCGTAGCGTTCCATCATTCCAAGATTCTCGGTGGCGTTCCCTTGGGGATCGAGATCTACAAACAGAACGTCGTTCCCACGATCAGCTAGCGCACCAGCAACATTGATTGCGACAGTTGTTTTTCCAACGCCTCCTTTTTGATTTGACACAGCGATCTTTAACGGTTTAGACATACAAGATAGATTTATTGTCTAAACTGTCTTAACTGTTTGCGTGGTCTTTGGTGAGCTGGCTTAGAAGAGCCCACTCGGAATTGTATAACAATATGTGATTTTTGCAGTTGCGAAGATTGGATGAGTTGCCCGCTGAGTCACCAGCAGACAGGGCTAAATTATTATGGAGAGTGATTGTCCTACTCGTAGCACGCGTTCCGCGGGGCGTCGACCTGGTGTCTAAGTCGGCACAAGGGCTAATACAATTCAAATACAATAGTCGTATATGCCAGTCGACTTCGAAAAACACACACCTGGTAGCCCCCGGATTGACCTGTCCGAAGGCACCAACGCGAGGCGGTTGATGGAGTTTCTACTTGAGACGCCCAGTGTTGGATATACGCCAGCAGAATTAGCAGATCAAACCGAGATACCTCGTGGAAGCGTTGGTCCAACATTGAAGCGGCTCGAAGAGGCGGGGCTAGTTCGACACAAAAAACCGTATTGGGCTGCAGCAGAGGATGACAGACTCGGGTCTGCGATTGCTTCGTTTGTTGGTGTTGAAACTGCCGCATCATCCTTTGGCGATGATTGGTACGCCGAAAACGAAGGGTGGGAAGAAGATTTGCCTGATCTGAGTGCTGAGGACGAATAGGATGGCGTACAATCAAGGAGCAATTGTTATTGCTGATGACCCCTTCGGAAATAGCTCGACCCGACCTTATCTAATACTTTCAAACAAGCAACACCCGTTCCACGGCGAAGAGTATATTGCTGCTATTGTTACGACAACAGCTCGGGAACAGGCTATCGAGCTCACGGAAGAGAGGATAGACGAAGGAAGACTGCCGAAGGTCTCGCATATTTCTCCATGGGCTGTGTTGACTCTCAAAGACTGGATGATAACCCAACAACCTGCAAAAGCGACTCACTCTACTGTTGAAGACGTATATCGAGAATTAGGTATCTATCTTCGAACCCAGCAATAGGGTCACTGGATCTGTATAGGTCTGAAACGTGGCGATAGTATTGAAACGACGGTGAATCTGAATATATGTCTCAACTAATCTGCGAGACCACTCTATGATTCACTCTTCTGTTTCAATTTCATCTCGAACGATCTCCCGGATCTCTGCTTCAGAGAGCCCTGTCTCGTTGCGAGCAGCAGCAACCTCTCCGTTGAGCTGGCTCAACAGGTCATAGAGGTGGTCAATCTGGTCTTCGAGGTCGGTATAGCCTGTGCTGTCGATCTCCTCTGGTGAGATTGCAGCGGTGTCGACATCCGAATCAGCACCAACGGCGATAGGACTCAGCCGTCGGCTTCGAGTGACCTGCTTGACACCGGTGACGTTCTCAGCAAGGTGGGGTCCAAGCCGTTCCTGGGCGTAGTCGGGGCCGTGTATGAGCGCGATTGTGTCTGGCCCCACTGTCCGAGCAAATGAGAGTAAGCCGCTCTGTGCGGCGTGGCCGCTGAGTCCGTCAACCATCGAGATCCAGTCAGCAGGGAATGAAAGCCGAGTTTTCAGTTCCGAACCGTTGTCATTCTCGGGTGGGACCCATTGAACGTCAGTACTGTCAGGCCAGTCAGTACCGAGTGGTGTTGCATCAATGGTTGCTGAGATCGTCTCTTGGTCTGCCTGATACTGTGACTGGAGGGTCCGACCAGTGGTATTGGTAGCCTGATATCCCGTTAGGAAGACCGAAGCAGTCCCGAAGCGGGCTGCAAACTCAGCCAGATACCGCGGAGAGTTTCCACCGGTTAGCATCCCTGACGGCGAAATAATAACTGGGACGGTATCATCACGTACTGCACGTGAGAGGATCTCTTGGCGGTCTTGGTCTGTCTCAGGAGTAGTGATTGACTCCGGGAAGAACGGTTCCGTCTGACCACTCTCGGTCACCCGGTTGACCAGCGACTCGTCGACATAGGTCTCGTCGTCGACGTATTGGTGATAGATGTCAGTCCCTTCGACGGCCATGCCATCGAGAACAATTTCGAGACGATCCCGAAGGTCAGTAGACAAGGTATGGAATCGTTCAGCGATTATCAACAGAATCGTCTGGGCACGCCCAATAGCAAAGGTGGGAATCAAGACGGGTTCACGCGTTTGGATCGCCCGTTCGATATCAGTCCAGAGGTCTGTACGAGCACCACTGAGAGAGGGGTGGCTGTGAGTGTCGCCGTAGGTCGACTCCAACATGAGGAGATCTGACTCTGGGGGCGGACTCAGGTCGGGAAGGTGGGTGGCTCTGCCACCGAGGTCACCAGAAAAACAGACACGATAGCCACTGGTCTGGATCATCACCCATGCAGATCCGAGGAGATGAGCTGCGTTGCCGAACTGGAAGATTGCCGGTTCGACATCCGAGACTGGAGCCACACCTTCGATACGGCCACCGCCGTAGTCGACCGTCTGGAAGCGATCACACACCTCGGCGACATCACGACTAGTAAACTGTTGGATTGCCTGTGAGTTATCGGTTTCGCGGCGATGAATCTTCAATGAGTCCTCAAGCATGAGTGAGGCAATCGAGACCGTCGGTGGGGTAGCAATGATGGGAGCATCATCAGCGAGGAGATTTCGATTTTCGAGGACTGGCAGCCCACCGCAGTGGTCGACGTGGGCATGGGTAAGGAATACAGCGTCGATTGATTGCGGCTGTAATCCGCGGAAGTCGGGGAACTTCTCGCCGGTGCCCTGATTCAGCCCGCAATCGACAAGATACCGGCCGTGCTGGGTGTCGACCTGATAGCAACTCCGACCGACCTCTCGATCACCTCCACGTGGGGTAACAACCAATGGAGTGTCGGGAGAGGGTGTTACATCCGCATAATCAAGTGGATCAAAAGTTTCGTCAGCATCTTCGGGGAGCCAAGGGTGAGTCGTATTCGGCATGAGAGTAACCGACACTTTCGGTGGTAGAAATAAAGTCTGGTCGCTTCTGAGACAAATTTTTTCGGTTACCAGTGGTTCGTACTTGGCTATCTAGTATTATCATTCCAGTCAGTAGCAATGATCTCCCCCACGGTCGCGGTGCCTTTCGGTGTAACATGACGATCTAATTCTGCGTGAAAACCTCAGTTGATCTAGAAAATTGATATAGCGATATACTGTATATCACGCAGACCATCTTACAGCGGTACGATACGGGTGGTTTGAGAGTATACTACGACTTAGGATATCATTCACGTGCGCGCGAAACACATAATATGGGGCTAAACACCTGCGTCACTGTAATGCAGTTCTCATTGATTCGATAATGTTCTGTTCAGTTGGAGCGGCGAGATAAGGCTCAATAGCGTCATAGGAACTCCATCCCCCGAGAGCCATGACGATCCGCGGGCTGACGTTCTGTTCGACAAGGAGGTGATTTGCCCAACAGCGGCGAAGATCGTGGGTTGAAATACGGCGGTAGTCATCGTCTCCAGTTTCTTCGGCTGCTTTCTCGGCTGTTTGTTCAACCCAGTACTGGACGGTCCGTTTGGCTTTCGGCACTAAGCGTTCCTCGTCGTCGATCCCAGTCTGCTGAATGTAGCGGTTGATTGTTGCCTCAACATCCCGTGGAAGCCATGTCTCGCGGTACTTACCCCCGGTATACTCACCGGTGGTGTCCTTTCCACCGACGACTTTCAGCTCGAAGTGCGTACCGTCGCTCATTCTGGAGACGTGCTTAGGCTTCACATCAAGGACTTCCTGGACACGAAGCCCGCAATCACCCATTAGCCGGATCGCTACTTCCTGTTCAAACGTCTTGGCTTCCCGAGGCAGTACTTCGTATTCGCTCCGTGAGAGCCAGACGTTCCAGGAGCTGTCTTTGTTCCGTTCGGTTCGCATTGCGTGTTATTCATGAGAATCATGCACTTAGCGGTGTTGATATCGGCCCTCAACAGAGACAATTCCCGGCCTGGAGTCGAATTTTTGCACGTTAATATACAAACGTGCAAATACTGGTCGATGATGTGATCTGGCCTTCTGGATCCGCTCGTTTCGTGAAGCTTGGGCTTATAAATCAAGTTTTCACGAGAGTAATAGCTAATACGGAGTAGTGAAAATAGCCGTGTATGTCTGGATCAGATCGAGACGGTGGGGGACGATACACACCATCGGTTACAGACGCCGATATTCTTGGGATTCTTGAGCGAGCGTCAGCCCCAGTGATGACTGCAACTGAGATTGCAGATGAGCTCCCGATTGGTCGGAGTGCTGTTCGAAAGCGACTCGTTGATCTTCACGAACGTAAGGCCGTCGAGCGAAAGGACGTTGGGGCCCGCTCAGTCGTCTGGTGGATCGTCGACGAAGATGACGAGACACCCGATTTCAAGAGCGGGTTTGGGTCATTCGCTGAAACCGATCTCGAAGCCCAGGTAGAGAAGGCAAGTGAAGAGTTCGAGAAGGGGGTTGAGGAGCGACAAGATGCTTTGTTTGGACAGTAGCTTTCTTATCGACTATCTCCACGGTCGAGATCATGCACTGTCGTTTCTGGAGGCGCGACCAAATGCTGAGTACGTGGTCCCGACCTTGGCATTGTGGGAGCTCTATACTGGGGCCGAACGATCCAACAAGCAGGGAGACTCGATTGCAGCGATTGATGACTCACTCGATTGGATTGGTGTGATTGGATTCAACCGAAGTGCAGCTCAGGAGGGTGCCCGGATACGGGCTCAACTGTTCGATCAGGGTCAACAAATTAATGCGGTTGATGTTCTCATCGCTGCCGTCGCTCTGGATTATGATGCAGATATCGTTGCTATGGATCGTGATTTCGAGTATATTGACGGCCTAAATGTACTCTATCCCGATGATTTGAGTTGAAATATGAGTGAGGTCTGTCGGCACCTAATTAACTTTGAACGGCTGTTAGAGTAGTCCCACACTAATAATGCGTGAATTAAGAAGCGTCCTAACCACGACAAACCGTTAGTTCTGAACTAAGCGTAGTATTTCGTAGTATTAACCGGGTCTATTTAAGTAGTACGTGCACAGTAGACTTCTTATGGGGTCGTCCAGTGTCGTACGGTTCTGAATCTGAGTACGTTGTCGGAGTTACGCGTTCTGGACAGCCTGTCGTCGCTGAATCTGGTGATGGTCAACGATCCGCTCTTGCTGTGAAGCGTGACCGCATTGTCGACAATAAAAAGCGGCTTATTCAGTTCGAAACTGCTCGAACGACATTCTATGCGGAGAGTGCAAAGGATACTGACAAGTGGAATCGCCTTTGGAAGCACCAACACGAATGGAATTCTGATGATACTGGCCGACGAGAGCACCAAGACAAGGTTCACCTGAGTCATGCTCTCGCGGATTCACTGCATCTCTCTGCTTTCCAAAAACGCCGTGTCGTTGATATTGTCACTAACACCAACGGTCGACGATTTAATCAAATCGGAGGCATCGAGGCCCTAGTACTCGGTGCAATTGCATATATTGGTGAGGTCGATGCAAAAGAAATTGATGATCGAATTGTTGGATCTGAATCGTTTGAAGCAATCTGTGAGCTGCATGATGTTGAAGGATGGAATGCCTGTAAGAAAATAAAAGATATCATGAAAGACTAGTTCATGAATACGCTGTCTACTGTTTCTTCATCTGTATGATTGATAATTAGCTTCTAATGTGGTTAGTTGAGCAAGCGTTGGATTATTGTTTTTATAGCACGTGAAATTTGAGTGCTTTGGGAAATAATAGTGAAGAAAACCAAGAATATGGTTGTAGATAAACAGAAAACATGTATGTGATTATGTTAGGGTGTTGGTTCTGTGTTGTTTTTATCGCGCGGTTGTGGTGAGCGCTCTGTGGTTGAGTGTGATCCATGGATAGATTGTGTAGAACGAGATCCAGAGTGCTCATAAACTGACATTCGTTAGTCAGCAAAATCAAACAAACCAATGACTAATAGCAGTGACTACGTTTTCCGTTGTAGCGGAATCATAGAAGGAACAGAAGATGTGCTTGAGAACGATTGCCGGTCACGTATCTCAAAAGCAGTCAAGCATTTGCCCGGTTCGGCTGAAGGGTGGTTTGAGATCTACGATCTCACGACACGACCACTCAGCAGCCACATGGGACATCTCGGTCGATTTTGGCCCAACATTGAAGTAAAACGTAAGATACGGTCACTCTTAGCGACTCGTTCGAGCCGTTCCGGCTCGAACTTCGTCCGAAGATGGTAGAGGACCGTGTTCCCAGCGGGTGAGTTCTGGCTCGACGCACAGAGCGTAGAGACAGAGGTCCCGTCGGCGCAAGCGCCGACGAGGACCTCATAGATGTCTTCAGCAGTGATTTCAGCGTTATTGGCTAACGAGAGCGAAACTTCCTCGTCAAGGCGGTTGACGAGAAAGTTAAGAAGCTGGTCCTCGTGGATCTCACCGTCTGCTTGTTTGGTTTTAGACACACCTTCAGCAAGCAGACGTTCTAACTAAGCGGCTTTGTGAAGTACTGAGCATGAGCGACCAGAACACCTGTCCGACCAACAGAAGCACGAGTGCTCTCGCCCCTGGCTTCTTCCCCTCCCTCCACGCCAGGATACCCGAAGCCGAACCGAGAACGATCGAAATAAGTAACGAGAGGAGCAGAAGGATTGAATTCGACACAGTCACCCAAATTACCTCTATGTATACGAATCTTATGTTGATAAAAGCTGTTCTCTCACACCCAATTAAAAAAAAAGAGAAAGCGGTAAATTAGCCGAAGACGGCGATCAACAGGACGCTTGCCACAAACACATAGTTCATCTCGCCGAGCAACTCCAGCCGACGGTAGTCGTCGCTGCGCCCGATACGACTATTGAGCAAGACCGCCAGCACCCGCCCGGCGAGGAGAATCAACGCGAAGAGCATCGGCAGGTACCCGCCGAGAAACGCCCCGACGACCACGAGAATGGAGAGAATATTGATCATATACAATAGGTGTCGCGTCCGTCGGACGCCCACGACTGTCGGAAACGTTGAGACGTCGTTTTGGGCATCATCTTCGATGTCACGGACGTTCGGAATCTCCGTGTTGACGAAGATGTCGGCGAAGAAGTAGACCGTGAGGACGACGGCGAGGGGCGTGATCGCGGCGTCGGCAAACACAATCGGCAGGAATACCATCGCTGTCGCCCACGCTAGCGCCACAAGTGTGGAATTGAGCACAAAGACGGTCTTCAGGCGCTTGAGCGGCACAAACGAGCGTTCGGACAGATCCACTACATACAGGATCCAAGTCGCACCTGGGACGAGGGTGATCGCGAGCGCGAGTGGACCACCAAGCGTCGAGAGGGCGATTGCGAGTCCGTATGCTCCAGCTGACGTGACCGAGAGGAGACGCCTGTGTCGCCCAATGAACGCACTCCGCTCAGACGTTGCCTGCGGGTCGTATCGTACATCGCTGATTCTGTCGCCGACGTAGACGCCGTAGGCGACCAACCCGACGACGATGGGGGCCGGGGTTGGCGCGAGCGACAGGATCACCATCGTGACGAGCGTTCCGGCGATACCCATCCCCACGATATCGAGTTGGGTGAAGATGCAGGCTTTTCGTATTCGATGCCACAGATCGACTGACGGACGATGACCTCTACCAGTTTCGGTGGACTGTTCACTGGAGGTCGTCCGCTCTAGTTTTTTACTTGACATACTACTGTAGTGACAACCCAAGCGAACGCGCTGTTGTTCCCTTGGGTGTCGAATGTGAATTATACCCACCTGACAATAAGATCAATCGAGAAGTTTCGGCTGGAGGACTGTCTGTGTGTGGCTTTCTCGACGGCCAGGATTCCGTCGCGATGACGAGGAGGCTCTCGCCGTCGACGTTAGCTCACGTCGACCAACGTGTCGACGCTGTCGGTAGTTCCACATTGAGCATCGACCTACAGAGACTTGGAGTCCCATTTCCAACAAAAAGATATCCAGTGATTGTGACGTGTCGGATTCTCGGAGAACCAAGTACTCGGGACGTAACATTGGACTACACAGCGACGAGAATTCAGATCTACTTAAAGAACAAGAGAGTACATTTCGTCTGCTCTGCAGAATCATCACAAGGGGAAACGGGGGTGCGTCCAGCAAAGCCAACAAACAGAAACTCTCTCTGTTTTCTCGATAGAAAGAAGAGATCAAAAACAGCAGCTAGATTCGTCTACAGTTGATACCGTGCTACCTCCGAACTACCGCACTCTAAACAACAATTCTGTCCCTCCTCTAGTTTCGAACCACACTGTCGACACTCCACCAACGTATCTGAGGTGCTACCGTCACCCAGAACAAAATTAAAAATTCTCAACATTATGTATCAAAGGCAGAATGCAAGAGAGGTGTGAGTTGCATGGAGCATGTGACATTGTATTCCAACTACTCAACCCCTCCTACATATCCAGAGAAGTCACTACTTGATATAATTCAGCCAAGCACAGTGAAAGTGAAACATCAATCCCGATATGAGATACCCCAATAATAGGACTGTACCACCTGCTTCCTCAGCCTCTTTAGGAGCGATATGTTGTATGTCACAAGAACCTCGTCGACCAGTCTGTGCTGAAACGCCGCTGTTTATATATACCTTGTTGCACAAGATAAGACAGTGTCCGATATGACGAAACAAAGTGTGAGGATCTGTATTGATCCAGATCCAAATACCGATACGGGGGTATTTCGTATCGAGGCAGCAGACGATATTCTCCGTCTTCTAGCCGATGCCCACGACTCAGAGTTCACCATTCCTGAGCTTGTCGACACAACGGACGTCGCTCGCTCGACAGTGTGGCGGGCTATCGACTTACTCGAAAGTATAGATGCAGTCGACATTCGAGAGACGCCACAACGAAACTACGTCTCCATAAATCCAGATAATCTCAAAAAAGACGATCCCATACTGGCCATCGAACAATCGGAGTTCCACAAGCCAATCCGAGCGTTCGTCGACCAGATCCAGGAAGCAATCATTGACACAGATGATGTCGACTCACTTCTTGGGATCGTCGTCTTCGGAAGCGTCGCTCGCGGTGAAGCTGATCGACAGAGCGATATTGACCTCTTCGTTGTAGTCGACGGAGATCGAACACCTGCTCGGCGGGTTGTGACCGATGTCGTTGCCGACCTCCAAGACCAGCGATTTAATGGAGATCGATTTGAATTTGAGCCATACGTCGAATCCGCAGACAGTGCTCTGCGAGCTGGATCAAAGCTTCGTGAGATCTTCTTGGAGGGAATTACAGTATATGAAGACGAGAAACTGCAGTCAATCCGGAAGACGGTGATAGCCAATGAGTAGTACACGTATCGACCAGTTAGTCACCGAAGTCCAGGCGGCATTCGACCGCCGACCAACACAAATCGAACCAGGCCTCGATGTCGAGGATGCTGCACTCCTCCAGTTGCGAAAGGGATGTCGACTGCTCGCTGGTGCCGACACACTTCGGGATGCAGAATACTACACACTCGTGATTGAGGCCTCGTTCGTCGCAATCGAACGGACAGTCGAGTTTCGGTTGCTCGAACGGGGAACAATGGATCCAAATGACCTTCCGGGCACACATCCAGGAGTGTATCGAGAAGCGGCTGCTATCGGGCTTTTCGCTGAATCGGTCGCCGAAGATTTGGCGGATCTGTGGCGAGAACATCGGGCGAAGACCTACTATCAAGATGGCCTTGCAGCAGCTGACCGTGCAGACACAATGTATGAACTTGCCAGCGAGATTCACGAGTTTGTCGTCGGTCGATCTCGACAAGGCCATGAATGCATCTGTGACTCTACCGACTGAAATTCATCCCTGAACATGGTAGTTAGTGTCGATGTCGAATTAACTTTATCCAGCCTTTGAGAACCGTCTACCAACGTTTCTCTATTTTGAAGCAGACGAAATGTACTCTCCCACTTAGCGTTGCTGCCAAGGTCGTGGCTGCGCGCACAGCGGCGTTCTCGTGAGCCTGCGAACGAGAACCGGTGAGACGACCGGTGAGTCTCACCGAGCGAGCACGGAGCGGTGGGTGGGGAGGTGGGGTTAGGGTCGGCTCCGGCATAGAGCAAAAAAGAAGCCCCCTCGACCGACTACTCCCACCACCGACCGCGCTCAGGAGTATGGATGGTGCTCCACCCGGTCACAGCCACCGAGACACGCCCTTGATACCAGCTCTTGGCCGCTCCGTGTATACACACCTGCTCGCCTTCTTGCACCGACTTCGGATTCGACCTCACGAAGGACGTGAACTTCGTTCGCCCACTCTCATCCTCGATGAGTCCCACCTGAGCAATAACTGGACTCGATGAATCCCACAACTGGACTACTCGACCCTCGATGCTCACCTCTTCACGACTAATTGATTCGAGCTTCCCGATCGGCACTACCACTCCGGGGGCCGTCTGCAATTTCTCGAACGTCCCAACCACCGCACTCGTCAGATCCAATCCACCGACTACGGCTTCAGCCAGATGTCGACCAATCGCTGCCCTTGACCAGCCCTTCAATTTCTCGGCCAACCGCATCGCCTCCCTATTCACCGCCCCCAACTGCTCAGGAGGAAGCATCTCACGAGGATCGGCTCGCTCTGGATGAATCATCGGATTCACACAGCCGGCCCGCTTTAGGAACTCCACACGCCGCGCCCCAGTTTGCTCGACCACGATCTCTCGGGTCCGCTCTTCTCGTCCCTCTTGACTTCCGAATACCGCCTTCGCACTAATCGATGCTAACTCTGCTTCCCGCCCCTGGATACGTTCTTCCTGAACGAGGGTCTTTCCGTATATGTGATCCCGAGCTGCTTCGAGACGCGCATCTGGGTGGTTTGAATCGACCTTCGCCTGGATTTCCATCTGCACCGACGGCCGGAACTCAGGAGTCTCATCGACGACCTCGAAGCCATCCTCGTCGACAGTCACTTCATCCGCATTTTCGAACGCCTGTTCATCGACCGAAACTTCATTACTGGTTACGTTGCTATTTTTCATTGGAGTCCTAACTCCGAAGGCGCTCGCCCAGCGTCTTTTTCCGACACCACGACTGCCCAGCCGTGGCTCTCTTTCGACCAACTCAACCGTCACACGCTCTCGCTCGCGCCTTCACGAGCGCCGCTGGGCGCGAGTGAGAGCGTGTCCGAAGAGAGAAACTAACCAGTACCGCGCGCAGTCTCAGCGAGCGAAGCGAGGTGAGGCTCGGGGCACGAACGCAGTGAGTGACCCGGTGTCTGCCTGAAGCAAGCGTCCAGCAGAGTATGCGTCGCGGGGTGAGCACGTCAAAGCGCAACCCCCGACGGATACCTGCTGGCGTCGAAGGCACATTCATTTTAGCCCGGAACGGCGAGCTTGCTCGGCGCAGCCCGGAATGGTCGGTCGCGAGCGCCGCGGAAGGCAATAGACGGCGAGCGGGACGGACCGTTAACCAATATAGACCAGACCAAGATACTGGAGGAGTAGCTACACGACTGGTCTCTTCAAGGGTCGACAATTAGGCCATCATTAAAACATATGTGCAAGGCTGCGAGAGAAAAGTGATCGAACAAAGATTGTTATCCAGTTTAATAGTCAGAATAGATTAATACGTAATTCGTTGGAGTGAGTATGGCACTCATTCAGTTCACTTAATACATTCGTGAGTAAGTGGTACGTAACTACCGTATGCTCTCAACAACGTCTGTAATTCTCGTTACTCTATGGAGCATCTTCATACTGTACTCCACTTCAGTGTTGTTCTGGCTGTTTGAGGCCGGTATTCTTGCCCGAAATCAGATTGTTTCTACTGATGAACTGGTGTATGGGCACGAGGATGTCCAGGTTCGCATCTTGACAGTCGGAGCAGAGGAGGTTGTGCAAGCAACGGTCAATTCGATACCAGAAGGAGTCACTGATATTCGGGTGATCGCCGAACGGGATATCCAGATCGAGGGTGCGACGGTACATGTTGTTCCTGAAGAGTTCCAGTGTAACGCGACTCACAAAGGCCGTGCGCTTGAATGGGCGCGCCAAAATGTTCCATGCACACAGGAGTTCATCTTATATCTCGATGAGGATACCATCGTCCAGCAGTTCACCGGCTTGCCGGATGCAGATGTCATACAGATCACCGAAATGCCGATTTTCACCGGGTCATGGATCGCATACCTCTCAGAGACGTTCCGAATCGGCTACCAGTACGAGCAACGGGCATTCGGCCGGTTCAAATTCCCCCTGTATGCATGGGGCGGTGGCATCGCCATCAGGAAATCATTGGAGGACGAAATTACATGGGATGCAAAAACGATTACCGAGGACACAAATTTCGTCTGGCGTGCAATCAAAGAACGCGGTGACATCGACTTCCGAGTTCTCAATTTCAAATTCCGTAATCAGGCACCGCCAACAATTCGGGGGATGTTCCGGCAGCGTCGACGATGGTTTTCTGGGACGCAGCACTCATCGAATATCCTGCCCCGTCGATATCGTGCGTTTCTGTCGTTCCGGATGATTGCGTGGGCTCTCTCGCCGGTCATCCCGTTTATTTCGCTCTTCTTGTACTTCTTCCCACAGTACGTTCCACAGCCACGGGCGTATCTACTCGGGTCGCTCGTTGCGTTCGCAATGTTGTTTGTGATCACGTTCGTTGGCGTCATTGTTTATATCAAGCACGAACGGATTACTCTGCTTGCACTCCCACTGACGCCACTGCTGGTCGTGTTGAACACTTTCGGTGCGTTATGGGGATGGATTGCGCCCATTCAGACGTTCGCTGTAACAGAAAAGGTTGCCCCGAAAATACAGAAGGTCTTGCCTAGCGAACTTGAACAAATCAACCCGTGGCTAAAAGAGGGTGATCTTGAGAACCATGATGGCGAAACGGAACTCATTGCGGATGGTGGATTTGATGAGATTCCTTCCAGTGGAGAGTAGTCGATAGTAATTACTGCGCCGAACTGTTTTATTACCGTGTCGTGAGTTCCGATCGGATGCCTCGTCGGGCGGTTCTCACTGCGCTTTGAGTGGCTTCTGGGGCAGGGATATCTCGGAGGGAAAAAACAGACCAATGTCAGATCGTACGCAGTCGACTACCGGACCGGATGGGAACTGGACAGTTATTGTTGAAGAAAACTGGGAACAGTTCGATTCGGATTGGTGGGGTGTCGGCTTTATTGATCGAGACGAATGGATTCCCGACGACGATGCAACTGTGAGTCCCGATCATGTCTTTGTGGAAGGCGAGCAGTGTGTCTTAGAGGTAGAATCCGAAGGAACAGGCCCTTCTGGTTGCTATCAGGGAGTGATAAATTCGAGTGTTGGGGGTGAGCCCCATCATCCGTCTATCGGTATTCCGATTGACCTGTCACCCGGACAGTACGTAGAAGCTCGACTCAAGTTACCGGGTCGAACCGGGGTGTTGCCTGCGTTCTGGATGCACCCAGCAAACACGAAGTGGCCACCTGAAATCGACATCGTAGAACTGTTTCAACGGGGAGCTGACCCCGAGACTGAACGCCGTTTGATGAACGTTGATGTTCATTGGAGTGCATCTGGAGAACCAAACGATAGAGGGACCCACGAACATGCCCCGTCGTCAGTAGATACTGGAATCGATCTCACCGAGAGTTTCAATCGGTACGGCTGTGCGTGGTTCGAAGATCGGATTGAATGGTATTTTAATGGGCAGCAGATTGCGACACGGTCATCTCTGCCAACAATGATTGGATCACTCACAGCGTCGACTGCTCAGCCGTTCGGACTCATATTCTCGAATCATGTGAATCGAATCGGTCAAGCAGATCTTACTCGGGCATGGACCGAGCAGCTCGTTATTGATTGGATTACAATATCTGAGCTGAGTTCGTAATTAGCGATCGTATAAAGAACGTAATTCATACTGGTTGTGAATTCGGCTGCTATACTGCCACTCTGTATTCAGGATACATTATCAATCATTGGCTAAGGGTTTCAACAGAACCTCAAACTATAGAACTCAGATCTATTGGTCTGGAGACTGAGAATCTTATCAGCGCTACACATATCCTTGAGCAGAACTATCCTCGCAGTTTTTTAGCCGAAAACCTTTACTGAGTTATGAATATTGCGACCTTCCAGCTCGATCATGAGGCAGTCGGTCTCAACCAAGCATTTGGACAGGTTCCCAAAATGCGAGTCGAAGCCGAACGAGTTGCTGCTCACAGCACTGAGTGGACGATGCCGTGTTTATGGATTTCAGGCACAGATTTCACTGCAATAGACGAAGCACTCTCGTCCGATCCGTCGATTGAAACAATCGTAGAAGCAGCCGAGTTTGCTGACGAGAAATATTATATGGTAAAGTGGGCTGACGCCGTCATGGAACAAATAGCCCGTTACACCAACCAAGGAGGATCGATTCTGAGTGCGACTGGGACTCCTGAAGGATGGCGGCTACGGTTTCGATTCGCTGATCGTGACCATTTTGACTCCTTCCGTAAAGCCCTGAATGATCAGAACTATTCATATTCGTTATTAGAACTCACAGAACCAGACAAACCTCGACTGTCAGTTGGAAATTTGACGCCGAGACAGCGAGAAGCCCTTGTGACTGCTTGGGAACATGGCTACTATAAGATTCCACGAGAGGTTTCGGGCGAGGAGATCGCAGCAGTACTTGGAATATCTCACCAAACGCTTTCAGAGTTGCTTCGACGTGGGACAGAGAAACTCATTAAGTCACAGCTGGTGACAACCGAATAATCCTGCTCCAGTTTCGGTAAGAACATTCGTGCCCCTTATTTAAAAGGCAGAATGAGCAGGGGTGGAAGTCATTTCGTTAGAGTACCCATGTTAGTTTGGGATTCTCCCATCCCATCAAGTGATTCCTTCCCCCAAAATCACCAGTTGCCCTCCTCTCACAAATCAGAGTGCCAAATGCCCCCACATTGGGCACTCTTTGATAGAGAAACCACTCCGCTAGTGCCCCCGTTTCTCTATCAACGGCTCTGGTGAATCGCCAGAAGGCGTTTGATTTCACGGTTTCACGGCTCGCTTGATGTTGTAGACCGCACACATCAGAACGATCTCACGAAATTCGCGGTACCACGCTCGGGCACGCACCGCGTGGC
>Ga0208281_10019_pt1 | contig 60857 bp, 61 predicted proteins | sample AntDeeMetVIRDL14_FD_184781 | JGI IMG/M metagenome (GOLD analysis project Ga0208281, IMG submission 184781) | Saline lake microbial communities from Deep Lake, Antarctica, in enrichment culture - Antarctic Deep Lake Metagenome VIRDL14 (SPAdes)... ... | reverse complement strand
CCACGCACGAGCACAAGTGTTCCTCGCGCTGTGCCTTCGTCTCGTTATTGCGATCACCAACGACGAACGCGGAGACAATCCAGGAAGCACCGTCATCACGCTATGAGAACTATTCTATGACACCCTCTACAGTATTAGTTACTCGAATAGTACTGAGAAATCATTTACCACCCAACAAGTCTTCTTCTCCGCTTGATTCACCGCCACCCATATCAGCGGTTTCTGAACGTGTCGGCTGTTGCTGAAGTTGTTGATGAGCCGTTCGCCATTTTTCAGTCGACGGGATACTGCCTGCGCCGTGCTCAGTATGTCGATTTCGAACTTGAATCAATACTGGAGTATTCATCGAATCCCCAGATACTACTGCTTGTCCAGGTGTTAACCCTGGCAACTCACGCAGAACATCTTCACCAGCGGCCTCAACGCTATTCTTAATGGCATCTTGATCAGTTGGGTTCTGGATCTTCATCGTCACTTGCGTACCGCACTGCGAAAGCACATCCTGATCGATTTTTGATGGCCGCTGGCTAATAATTCCGAGTCCGAATCCGAACTTTCGACCTTCAGACGTAATTGTCCGCATAATACCGAGAGATGGTGCATCTCCTGTCGCGGGTGCGAACCGGTGTCCTTCTTCGAATAACGAGAACAGAGGAAAATCAATGATTTCACCATCATAGTCAGGATCATCTCCGCGTTGACGGACTGCAGCTAGGCGGGCTTCGTACAACCGACGAAGGAGTACAGTGGCAATCATTTGCTGGTCTCGTCGACCGAGTGTATCCATCTGCAAAACCGTACATCGACCAGGAGCCACCAATTCATTGAGCGCAACGTTTGCATCTCTTGTGAACAAGTCGTTGCGTTGGATCGAGCGCCGAAGGCGCCATTCTAATGCACCAACACTCGCATCGTCGTCATCATAACGATCCCGCATTGCATCCATTAATTCGTTGACTCCCCACGTCCGGGAATCCGACTGCTGCATTGCACGCCATCCACCAGCAAGACGCTCTTGCATCCGATCACTAGGATCATCGAGTACAGCCATTACATCATCAACACTGAGTTCTGAAATCCGGATTCGAAGATTTTCTGGATTAAAGTACTGTACTTCAGGCCGGTATCCGTCTTCACCCTCAAACACCTCCTCTCCTCGCATCTCGGATAGTGTATCGTACTCTCCATGTGGATCGAACACTAACAGTGATGCACGGATATCCGGCATCATCATTTCTTCCATGAGGACACCTGCGGTGTACGATTTACCGGACCCAGTGGAGGCAAGGATGGCTAAGTGTGTCGCAGCGAACTCGTCAATTGGTACATGCACGTTCACTGCATTGGTTTCACGGTTGAGTAACCATCCCATGTGAGCCAACCCATTACGCTCTGTCACGTCGACGGAACTCACATCAACCTCACCAGTGTTGGTAAGGGCGTCCTCACGACCAATACCGAGGTTCGGTAGAACAGCTTCTAACAGCGCATCAGAAGCGGTCCGGAGTTGCGTCCCTGGTCGTGGGAGCTGCCGAGGATTAGAGAACGTCTGCATCTGTGTGTCATAGAACCCGATTACGGTGGCTTCGAGACGGTAGAGGTCGATATCATCCGTGGGAACACCGAGAGTCCCAGCGACTGTTTCTGGAGCAATACTCGGGTCTGCCATGAACGTTTCAGGAAGCCCTCTTGCTTGCTCTCGGTTCGTAACCCGGGCAAGTACATCTTGAGCAGTTCCCTCCACAGTAATTGAGTAGGTTATGAACTCACCAGTCTTTACAGCTTGCTCATCAGGGGTAACAATGAAGAACTCATTTGGTCCGTCTCCAGGAGCGGCAACAGTCCCGACAAGAGCCTCATCAGCCGACGTGGAATTTTGTGGAGGACTCATCGCATCACCCCTCTATCGACTGACGACTGCCAACGAACGTCTTTCTCGATGATATCAAGTAATCGTTGGTGTTCTTCAGCAGGGAATAACTGGCTGAGACGCTCAACCAATGTGAGCGTTACTTCCGCACCAAGTGGACCTGCAACGTCGAGTAGCCGTTCCATATACGCGAGTTGGATTCCGCCATCAGTAGTTGTGTGAAACGCACGAATCACGCCATCTGGACATCGTTCGACGATATCTTCGACAGCAAGAGTCCAGCGGGGCATCTGATGATCTGGTTCCTCAATTGTACCGCCATCTGTGATTTTTGCAGTGCCAAGGAGTGCGACACCCGCGAGCTTTGTCCGCTCTTCGACGTACCCTGGTGTGAACTGTGGTTGGTCTTGCTGAGCGAGACGCGGACCCGACCGGCCCTGATCAGGATCAACAAGTCGAGTATCGTAAATGACGCCCATTACGATGTACTCCGTCTCCTGAATCGTTTTCTTAATAAACACGGGCTGGCCGAACCCACATTCATCCGGCGCAGGCGCTCGCTCCCGGTCGGTCTTGTTGTAAATCTCGACCGTGTAATCCAGATGGCTGTTTGAACTGATGATACTTCCAATGGCGAGACAATCGTCAACCCGCTCGGTTTGGTTGCTTGATGATGTGTTACTCATAAGGTTCGGTAAGGTGTGGAGGTGACGGTTCCATGACCGTAATCAAGTTCTGATTCGTTCTTCGATGCACGAAGGGGAGACACGATGATTTCATTGAGACTACGAGCAGACAGGTCTCCACACGGATCTGAATCGATCCCAGTTGAGCCGTGTATGGATAGCTTCATCGACGACGCAGCTCCTTGCTGAGTGCTTTTGCATCCCATTCCAGTGGGATGTCATTTTCCTCTGCCCATCCCTGAAGTAGGCGAAGAAACTGTTGCCGGTCACGCTGATCAAGAACAGCGTCAGTATCTGCTTGCTGAAGTATCTCCGGATACCCTCGACCGACCCCGGCTTCAGCACGCACCGCATCCAATGTGTATTCGTACAAACTCTCGTATCCAGATGGAGCGTCTGCATCCAGTAACCACCCTGGGAACTCCAATCGATCAAGACCCGCACCAGGCGGGACTTTCAGGTACGAAAAATAAATCTCATTGGCGAAGTCATACTTCACACCACGGTACGTCGTCGTGAGAGCGTCGACACTTCCATCACGACGGCACAGGAATGGTACGGTCGAATCACCCCATGGACTCATCATCCCGGCCAACACGCGGGCATCAGGAATCGTTCGGTCGGCCCCGAACTCGTCTTGGAGGAGTAACCGCGTCATTTTCGCTAATTCCACGGCATTCGTCCCAGCCACATAGCCGACTAGCGGTATTTGATGGTGTTGACTCGCTGCAATGAGTTGACTGATAGACGCAAGGTACCGATCTCGGACTGCCGGACGTTCTGGGTTGGCAAACGATACGATAAGCGGCCCATCATAGAGAACGACTGGTCGACGCTCCAGTGTACTATTTTTATACTGCTCTGCTAAGTCTTCGATTTTGTCGACCAGCAAGTTTGCCTCGTGTTCATATCGTTCAAGCCCGACTAGCGAGCCATCAACGAATCGGTACTCGTCACCGCCAGCCTCGCCACCTGACCGAGTGACTTCCATCGGACCAAGCAGCTTCCCTTTCCTGTCTCGTTCAAGTTTTCCTTCTGGTGAATGATGATTCAAACACCAAGCCGCTTGCACGTACGCCAACGGAATATTGAACTGCTTCGTCGGCGGAATCTCAGACCCATCAACAGCAAGCATCGGCACATCCATCAGGAGCTTCCGAGCCCAATCGTTAACGGCCTCATGAGTCTCCCACTCATCTGATTCGTCGTGACGAATTATGAGTGAGTCTGCACTGTCAAGTGCCTCAGTTGGAAGCGCACCAGGATAGGAGGCCGTCGACAGTGCACGCCGAATCTCGCTGGCACCGATTTCAGGAAGTCGACGGAAAGCATTCTGATACCGTTCAACCAGGTCATCATCATCCTCTAAGTATGACTTGATCGTCTCAACGTTATCATCGAGTGCCGTTGCAACTTCCAGCTTATCGAACGGCATTAGTCACTCATCACTTCCGAGGTCTGGCTGGTTTTCTCGATAGTGATGCTGTAATCAGTCATCGAATCAAATGTCGAATCGTGGCTGATGACTGTGAGTTGCTCGAACGCATCGAGTCTGTTGAGTTGCCCGACAAGGTTCGCTTTCTTATCTTGATCGAGGTTTGCGGTCGGCTCATCAAGGAACGCAATTCCGAGACCAGAGATCTGTTCCAGTATAGCCAGTCGAACCGCTAGCGCAGCAGCCATCTTTTCACCGCCTGACAGCGTCGAGAACGATTTCTGAACATCAGCATCAGTAACGACGATATCATAGTCGGATGTCCATTCGAGCTGTTCGGCTTTTTCGCCCCGAATTGACCGGAAGATAGCATCTGCTCGTTTCCCGATACGATCTGTGATGACATTCCGCATTTTCGGTCCCGCAGCACGGACGTTATCGCGCACCCATGAAGCGAATTTCTGGTCGGCAGCAAGTTCACGCAGCCGTTCAAACTCTTGTTTTCTCTCCTCTAACTTGCCTTCTAATTTCTCAACCGTCGCAGAAACGTTCTCAAGTGTTTTCTCTTTCTCCGACCGTTGACCCGAGAGCGTGTTGATCTGCTTGTTGTAATCCGCAATCTGCTCACCGAGCGTCTCATACTCGTCAGTGTCAAACGCTTCATTCTCAGCCTCTAGCTTGTCAGAGAGGTCTTCACCCTCGTCGTTGAGCGACTCAAGTGTCTCCTCAATCTCCGCTACGGCTGCTTGGCGTTCCTCCAGCTTTTCAGCAGCCTGTTTATTCCGTTCAAACTGTTGGTAGGCCTCTTCGGTTTCACTGAGCGTTTCTTTTACTGCTTCAAGCTCGTCTTCGACATCACCGAACTCATCAATCTCTTCGTCTAACCGTTCGATTTCTGCGTCTACAGACTCAATCGACTCTTCGACTTCACCAAGTTCACTCGGCGCATCAGCGTACTCATCGACTTGGGCCTTCGCTGTGTAGTACGCATCATTCGCATCTTCAAGCGAATCACGCTCTTCTTGCAATCCTGGTAATTCATCAATTGCTTCTCTGAGCGAGACTATTCGTTCCCGAGTCTCATTTCGCTCCCCGTTGAGTTCACGAAGGTCATCCTGTAACTCAGAGACTTGGTTCCGACGCATATCAAGCTTCGAAACTCGCTTTTCGACCTTTTCAGCCTCGGACAACTCTGCCTCTAATTCCGAGATCTCCTGAGCAAGAGCTTCTTGTTGACTCTGTATCTCTTCGATTCGGGCTTCACGCTCTTCGATGAGATCTGTGCGATGATCTGCCTTCAGCGATTTTCCACAGGTCGGACACGGAGCGTCTACTTCCGCATCTTCAAGCTGCTCAAGTTTCTCCTTCAGATCGGTTTCTTCCGCATTCAACGATGCAATTTCTGCTTTTATTTCGCCAATTTCCTCACGCAGGTCAGCTGCATCAACAACCTTCGCTGCCTCAGCCTCAACCTCCTCAATAATTTCAACTTCTTCACGAAGCTCGGTGAGTGTGTCTCTTGCATCAGAATCAAGATCTGAAATCTCACCTTCCAACCGCTCGACAGTCTTTTGATCAGCTTCTAATTCAGAAATACGGTCTTCAAGTTCCTCATAGCGGTCCTTTTGAGCCTCGTACTCTTCGAGATTCTCTCGAGCCACCTCGTGTTTTTTAACCTGCTCTTCGAGTGCTTCTTGCCGGATTTCGAGCTTCCCGAGTTCCGCTTCTTGTTCCTGTTGTTCCGTCCGTAATTTCTCTAACTCATCGATCTGTTCCTCAAGTGCTTCCTGCTGAGCCTTCGCATCACGATACTCTTCGTACCCTTCACGAGCCTCTTCGCACTTCCTTTCGGCCTCTCGCGCAGTTTTGAGCTCAGTTTCTGCTACTTCGAGAGCCGACTCTTTCGCCTCAATCGCTTGTTCGTTCTGCTCGATATCTCCTTCAATCTCTGCAATTCGACCTTCGATAGCCTCCAACTCCTCGTATCTGTCTTCGGCCTTTGTAAGCTCGGCTTCTGCTGAAGAAATTTCCGCTGACAACTCGTCAATTTCCGCTTCTAATCGTGCTCTGTCTTCTCGTTCCTCAGGGAGACTCTGCACTTCCCCCGTGAGCTCACGGATCTCCTCTCGCACCTGTCCGCGTTCGGCTTTAATTTGATCTGGAACTCCTTTTAGAGTGCTCCAAGACTCCTCATACGCGTCAATATTCAGTAGCTCATCAAACGTTGACTTCCGTGCTGCCGGTCGCTGTGCGAAATCAGAGAGAAACCGTGTTTGAGGCACCCCGATACACGACTCCCACAGATTCCCCAACTCATCGCTATCCTTCAGATCAAACCTCGCACAAAGCCACTTCATCAACGCTTTCTTCGAATCGATATCCTGATCGATCCACTCATCGCGCTCGCCATCATACCGCGCAACACCGTATTTCGAATACCCGGCAGACCGAGTTACACGGTACCTCTGTAATCCGTCTGCTTCATCCAGTTCGATCGTGACCTCCACAGTCCCTGAAGATGCGCCTTCCCGAACAAACTCCTTATTATTGAACGGAAGCGAATCAAAAAGCGCAAACCCAATTGCCTCCTGAATCGTCGACTTCCCAGACCCGTTCTTACCGAGAATCGCAGTCACACCCCCACGAAGCGAAATCGTTGTTCTATCCTCGTACGACTTGATATTCTCTAATGTAACATCGATAATCTTCATTCGCTATCACCCTCAACCACAGCAGCGTCCCGGTCAGCACCACCAGTCTCAGCTTCCTCCTCAGCGTTCCCGAAGGGGTCCTCTTCAACATCCAGCACTACACCATCAGCGGCCTCTGGGAACAGGTCTCGGCGACTGCTTGAAACAACATCAACGATATCGTCTGTGTTCTCTCCGTCCTGTGCCATGCGGTGCGCGTCACCGAGAAGCGTCGCCACCGACTCAGACTGCTCACTGTATTCAGATTCAGTCGCAATCGTTTCGAAAACCCGTTTTTCAAGCGCTGCAGTCTGCAGCCGACCGTTAATGAACACCTCATCATCATCAAGATCAGCGAGCAGCTCCTGGATCTCTGCGGTTGTCACACGACTCGTGTTCGTTTGTACGTATAACGCATTACACGCTGTTCCAGCTTGTTCAGCGAGTTCGTCAACTCGGAAACTACCTCTGTCAAACTGAAGCGTTCCAACGAACCGAAGATCAAGAAGTGGCTCACGATGATCACTCCCTAACAGGAACTCTTCTCGCCCCAACATCTCTCGAAGAGAAGCTTGTTGCTCCTCAATGTGTTCACCGAACGCTGTTTCGAGTTCACCTGCCGAATCAAATGGTGTCACATCAAGCTCAATAGTGAAGAATGGGCGTCGTCGAGATGAGTTGTGGACAACGTCGTGAGCAAGTTGGCCGGGACCCTCATACTCATCGTCTGCCTGACTCAGCTCCACATTGTAGTAGCCATGCTCCCAGTCATCACGTGCTTCTGCCGTGGAGTGGGCCTCGGGTGATCCTGGATTGAAAATCCAGCCACTGGCGTCGTAACACTTGTGAATGTGACCCAACGCTAAGTAATCCACTTCTTGTCGTACCTCTCGTAGTTCCGCGTGCGTCACGTTCCCTCCGAGTGCAGGTACCTCGTCCTCGATACCGAAGTGACCCAATAGAACCGTGTATTCAGCCTGACCGTACTCCTCTGCAGTTCTTTGAATACCGGTAGCGATTTGTTCAAGCGCAGTATCTGTTCGAGCTCCGCGCCATTGCAATCCGAATACACGAACCGTCCCATCCGGTGTTTCTATATCATAGAACCCTGAGTCGTCTCCCGGATCTTCGGCGTCGTATTGTTCGAACCTAGCAGCTTCAGACTCACTCTCTAGATCCGCTTCCAGTAATACGATGTGTCCCCGGCGGTGGAGATAGTTTAGCCACGTCACTTCACGCGGCGTCAAGTTCTCGTCGTGATTACCCCGAGAAACGAGAACCGGAACATCGTCAGGAACGACGTTAAGTCCCTTCTCAGCAGCTTCCAACACTTTCGGGCGAAGATCACGCGAGTGAAACAGATCACCAGGCAGGACGATCGCATCAGGGTCATCCTGCATGATAAGCTGTAACGTCGCTTCGAACGTGTTCATCATATCATCTTCTCGCTGCTTCAGTCCGTATTGCCGATGTCCAAGATGGATGTCTGCAAGATGTGCAAATTTCATTTGTTCTGTCCTTGTAATGTGTTTAGACGTATGGAACTCCTCTGATAAGTTCCCCGTTAATAAGATACCCTTCACGTGCAGACTCAGCGCATTTGTCCGCATAATACGTCGTTATCGGCAGTCGAGTGCTCCCCTGATCACTTCCGATGTGGCTTTCGCTGAGCCAGTACACTTGTTCTAAGAGCGTTTGCATCGGAGTGTCACCAGCCCGTCGAACAACGCGAAGAGCTCGTGGAGTTCCCAACCCGTCGCTCTCGTCAAATTCTGGTCGACCAGTAGTCGTAAGGAAACCAAATTCATCATTCTGAGCGATGAACAGTTGTCCTTTGTGATCAATCTGGAAATCCCCGTTTTGGAGTATTGCTGCGCGTGGAGCACCGCTTTTTCGAACATCTACAATATCGATTTCAATCCCTATCTCATCGAAGGGTTCTACAATGGTATCGACATCTTCGAATACACGTCCATCACGGTGAATGACAATGTTACTCGGTGAGTCACCTTCTGCTCGAACAAATTCTCTGTTCACGTCTTTGAGGATATCAATGATTGCGTCCTCATCAAACGTTTCTCCAGACTGGAGTGACTGTGTTTTTGAAACGAATACTGTCCCGTCCGCCAAAACCACGTTCGCACTCGCTCCGAGGAACTGACCTGTTTTCGGATCACGCGTCGCATCTAACCCCACGAAGCAATCCACCTCACCAGGCATCTCATCGACACGCCATGGAATCCCTCCAGCACCTGCAACCAGTCCAAGTGCAGTATTACGAACCGCCCATTTGTTGTCGAGATTATCCTCTCGAATCATTTACGATGGGATCGCCTGCTTCCCAAGTGCCTTTTTGAATTCCGCGTATGGATCGTCGATATCACCATTCCGAATGCGTGTATCGTTTGGTGAAGGCACGACCGCTAGCACGGCATCAACATCATCGATCATCGCCACTGAATTACTGTAGTTTACCGCACTACCGAGTTCATACTCTGTGTACGATGTTTCGTCTGGCTCACAACCCCAAGATCTGAGCTGTTTTTCCAACCGGTCACGAAGCTGCTTGAACTGGTCAGCGCAACACTCAGGTACAAGATACTGTATTTTGAAAGACGACGGGCGGCTATGTGCTCCGTACTTTCGTAGTCCTGTAGATGGAAGGCTTGTTGTCTGATTATCTCTGAATCTGAGATTGTTCGACCGGTCAACTGTCGAAGACATGAACGAGAGACTCGGTCCGACTGGTGTCGAGGTGATCCGAGAATCGATCCCCGAAAGAGGATCTAAATCATCGACGAACTCGATTGCTTTTCGAAACCTTTCATCAGGGAGCATCTTCGCAGCACGATCCCACTTCCTGTGGAACTCTGGAGCCAGTTTTTTTACTACCTCTTTTTTCGGAGACACTCGGAGGAGATCCGGGACATGGATATCTGTATTATCGTTATGCGGATTGTACTGAATCTCAATTAATTGTGGATTCTTCGATCTGAGCTGTTCAGAGAGTTCATCGGAAATTCGGCCCTGTTGTTCATACCAGTCAGCAAGCGACTGACCTCCAAAATCAGGAATTGGGTCGGTGTATCGCTTGTCAGCGAAGCCTTTGAGTGTTCCACTGCCAGGCTTCGAATATGTTTCTGGATCATGTTCAACATGTGTGCCAACCAGTTCGTCTACGGTCGCGTTTATTTGCTCAATGTACTCGTCGACAGTAACTCGACTTCGTGCATGATGGCTGAGTTCGATTCCAGCAAACCCATCACCAGATGGAAACAGATCAAGACGAACACTGTAGGAGAGACACGCTTCGAAGAGACCATCAGGCCCTTTGATAACCGGTTGCTTGGTGTGAATACGATCCACACGTCCGGTTTCATAAACATCGTCATCGACTGTCTTCTTCACTAACTGTTGGAGCAACCGAACGATTTGCTCGTTATCGGATTTATCATCAGCGTATAGAGTGGTCCGTGTCTCATCTGTGAGAGTGAATGGATCTGGAAGGTCAACAGACATCGGGTCCGTTGTAATAATAGACATCGCCCCCACAACCGAGACACCAGCACCACTGCACGCGCGGAGATACCCTGCAAGGCGGTACGTCTCATTCATAGGATCATCGTCAAAGACGGCCGTTGCCTCAATACTGTACTGATATACTTTCAATTCCTCAAAACTCCGATCAAACTCAAACAGCGACAAATACGGTACGCCATCATCAAGAGAGTCTAATAGTGTGGGTGAATTTGTCTGATCATCGCTTGTCGGAGCTTCGATTGGTTCAGCATCGAGCTGGTATGATCCGTTCAGGCTTTTTTTATTCTTGAACTCGTTTCCTTTTGCGTTCGTGAGTTCGTACCAGCGACCTTCTTCCCACGCAAAATCGCTCAATGCATTGTTTTTCCAGAGAGCAAGAGGGAACTCATTACCAGCCGTATCACAGACTTTGAGTCGATTAGCCATTTTGTCTGTCGTACAACTCAGTTTGGAGAGTACCTGAACTCGGATATCGATTTTTTCGCCGTCTTCGATGTCAGCCTGGGTAACCATCTACCTCTGTAATAGTAGGCATTTAACATATAACTTCCTACTAAGCGAATCTCAAACACGCTAAAAATAACTTAGCATCAATAGATGTTCTAAAAGTCTAAAAAAGAGTGATGGACGGTTAGAGAACTCTATTCACAACAAGAAGAAACCAATTCGAGATGAGATGATAGTAGAAATCAACCACACTTACTACATCAATAGAAATAGGGGGCTGTTTGACCACAGCAATTGAGAAATAGAAACATTAGGATGAGCTAACTTTTATAAAATTAGATTAGAGATAACTACCATGTCTGAAACCGAGCGCTCGCAGAATTTTATTACTGATGCTAAGCATCATAACGGGTGGTGGAGCGATGAGACCTCACAAAGCCTATCACGAGCGGTAGCTCTCACACCCCGATCCGATTTTTATAATATATTCAAAATAACCAGCAATAAACGCGAAGATGGTGCTGAGAATCTCACTTATTCGATCTTTGGACAAACAGGGATCGGAAAAACAACGTTACTTCATCAACTCATAGCAGCTCTACTCAATACCGTAGACTTCCCCGACAACAATCAAAATATTAGTCTCGAATCCTCAGTCTCTCCTCGCCAAGTCCTCTACGTCCCTTTAGAAGACTCACTCTACCATTTAGAACACCCCGACAAAGGCATCAAACCTCTTGAAAAAGTCATTGACTACTTCAAAACACACGTTGCGCCCCGACAAGGTCCTAAATTCATTTTCATAGATGATGTCAACGCACTAAATATCACCGAGGACAAGAAATCAGCACTTCTCGATATTGTCGACAACGAGACCTACCTATTCTTAACCGGTATCGTAGCAAAACAAACCACACTCTCTGGATTATCGGGAGCAGACAAAATCGACGAGATAATCGGACCAATACCAATACTCCCGATGAAATTCGTTGATGCAATCAAAACAGAAGGCGTACTAGGGACCGAATTTGATGCTGATTTTGGCACACAAATTGAATCATACCAGTCTACGGGATTGCCAGGAAATTCACCTATCAAAACTATTCGAGATGGGCTCAAACTATCAAATTCAGAAACAAGCATAGAAACAGCTGTTGAAACTCTGGACGAGCTACACTTCGGTATACTTGACTCAACAGTACGAGACAACCTCCATGACGCAGCACGTGATTACTTACGACAAAACGGAGCTCTTCACCACAATCATGACGCTACAGTCAGGAATGAACTCGCCAAATCTCATTTCCTACTTTTCCTATATAAAGAACTCTCAAAGTACGCGTCAATACAAAACCCCGAAAACCTACACCGAATTAGTTCAATCGCAGCCAGTCATGCTGGTGAGGAAATTCAATACACAAAAATCAGTGATCAAATAGGGGTTGACAGGCGAACAGTCGATAGCTACCTCAATGTCCTCGATGAAGGAATCGCAGTTACAGAATCCCACGACTTTTCACTCAGACGATACCGTCGAACTCGCTTGTATCTCCGTAATCCGCGACATCTCGTACTGCTCTCACAACGACAAGAACACTACGGATTTGAAGACTATGCCCAACAGAACGTTCTCAACCACGAATTCGAATACAAACTCGCCCGTACCGTCGCCTTCGACCACGCAAAACGACTCGCCTACTATGTCGAGGCTTACGACGTCGAATACACCGAAACAGACACTGGCCTCATCGACTACATCTTACACCAAAACGGACAGGTACTGCCATTCATCTTTTCTTATCACCCACACACCGATGCCCCAGAACAAATCGCAACAGAATTCGATCCCAACGTAGGCCAACACACAAAAAGAGACAGCGAGGAGTTACAAGAATTCAATTACGAAGCACCGTACCGATTCATAATCACAGACAGTCTCCCACAGAGTGCCACAGAGAACCAATCACTATACGTCGAACGAGGAGAAATCAATTTGTGCTACCTTCCGTACTGGCTGTTCCTACTCATCAGTTAATCACATCGTTTTGTAGCCACTGTCCCTTGAGATATCTTTACAAAATCCCCCACCTCCAAACGCGATCCACCAATGACTGTCTGAATTGAAATACGAGTCTCATCTCACCGAACACAGACTTATATGATTTCAAACTATATACAGCATTGAGTAATGCCGAATGATCAATCGCTGGAGTTACTTTCACTTCCTTCTCCATCGGTGACACGCTTATCTCAATCTGCAGTCCAGGATACAATCCAGTATTTTGAACCAGACCTTATCACGATTCCAGGTCCACGAGACGCAGCAGCTTACGCACAAGTGCGTGATGCTGCAGATGTTTTTGTGATTCACCCTCAACTCGGTCGCAGTGGCGAACACATCAGTCATTACAGATACAGCACAGACACCGGAGTTCGTGAAGCACCGAACACCACTTCAGACCCTGGAATGATCGATGTACTTGCAGTCCAGAATCTCGATATCCTGCCCCGTCTCCAATCAGAACTCGAAACCAACACCCGAGACACAGGAAGTAGAGCCGCAACATACCTCATACTTCCTCAATTCTCTATTGAATGGAACACGACTAGCCTCTCAACAACACTCCCAGAACAAGATCAACTTACAGCAATCAGTAACTGTCTTCCAGAACCATTCACTGTTCTCGCTGGAGAACAACCAGCAGAGTACAACCATGAGTGGTCAGTACAGTCAACTCAGTCCTCAGACACGCTACCGATTGTTGGATTAGGTGCAGACAATCAAGGCAGTGCTACGGTTGCACAATACAGTTGTACAAGCCGTGGAACAGTCGCTGCAGAAGCTGTTGATGCTTCCAAATTCGGATTAAAAGCCTTGCATGGAGTGGGGGCGTCCACAGCACAACGATTGCAGCAAAAAGAGTGCCGCACGACACAGGATGTTCGAAACCTCTCTATCACAGAACTTGCTGAACTCCCCGGGATAGGACCCACACGAGCTGAGAAAATACACGGTCACGCCGACGTCATCGAATCAGGAGAACCACTCGTCCTCACGAACAAAACACCAATCAAAACACGAGGGAACCAGCCACCAGTTTGTTTAGATATCGAGACCGATGGACTCTCACCGACGATCATCTGGCAATTCGGTGTTTACGATCCGGCCTCGGACACTCACCAAGCATTCATTGAGAAACACAATCCAAAGAACCCAGAAACCGTGCTTGAAGCGTTCATCACCTGGTTCATAGCAAATCACGGAAACAGAACCGTGCTTACGTGGAACGGGTACGGGTTCGATTACCCGAAAATCAAGCAGTTCCTAACCCAATACTGTCCAGAGTACCTTGATGCGTGGGATGACGTTTGGACGTATGACTTGTATAAATGGGCTGTTCGAGATGGGAACGCATTGCTGCCCGGTCGAACGAACAAACTCGATCATGTCGCTCGTGCACTCGGGTACGAGGCTGCAGAGACTGGGTTGACCGGTGCGAAAACAGCCGCCGTGTATCAAGAATTCATGCGTAATCCAGACGATCCCGAGCGGGAACCCGACTGGGAGCGACACAAGCAATACTGTAAAGATGATTGTCAAGCCTTGTGGCACGTTTACCAAGCTATCACAGACGCGAAGCGACGTGACATGACCGACAGCGGCACCGGTGGTGTCGATGGGCAACAAGCTGGACTCACGGACTTCTAATCATGAGCGAACACAACACACCCGACACAGGATCTCAAACCGAAATGACTGGTGACACTCTCCTCGACACATTTCCACGAACCAGTCTCACATCTGAGTCCGATTTCATAGAAACAATACAAATACCAGAAAAACCAGCCGAAACTGTCCCTGCAGGCGATATTCTACGCCCAGAACTCGCCGAACCATACCCATTCGACTTGTTCAGTCACCAAGCAGCAGCACTCAACGCACTCGAAGACAACGACAACGTCACCATCGCAACATCGACTTCCAGCGGTAAAACCCATATTTACGGCTTGCAAATCGCTCGGAATCTGCTTGATGCAGGCGTTCTCAACGCTGACGGGACCAGAGCAACAGAACAAAACGATGCATCAACGGCGCTGTGTGTCTACCCAATGAAGGCGCTGACGAAAGACCAACACGAATCACTCACCGACCTATACGACCAACTTGGATTAGACATTCGTGTGGAAACCTACGACGGTGACACAACCGGCGACCGTCGAGCAATCAGGAACGAAGCAGACGTTATTCTCACCAACTTCGCAGCACTGAACGTGTACCTCGAACACCACGACAAGTGGAGTCGGTTCTACGGTGCCCTCGATCTTGTCGCTATCGACGAATCACACACCTACACCGGTATCGAAGGTATGCACGTCGCATGGATTCTTCGACGCATGAAACGCGTCGCCACCTACTGGGGCGGCAACCCACAGTACACTCTTACCTCCGCTACAATCGGGAACCCGCACGCTCACTCTTTAGAACTGCTTAACGAGTCAGTCACAGTCATTGACGACGATGGGTCACCGCACGGTCCACGAGACATCGTCCTTTGGAACCCACCACCCAGAGACAAAACCCGAGACGCAACCCCAGACGACGCACCATTTACGACTACAGATCAAGACAGTGAAACCGAGGAATCTGACACCGAATTCGTTGCCGAACGTGTCCCAGCAAGCGTCGAAGCCCCGAAAGTATTCAACCACCTCACCTCCAGTGAGATTCGCACCCTCCTGTTTTGTCCAAGCCGAAAACTCACCGAACTCAGTATTCAACGCGCAGACGACCACCGGAAACACAACACTCGTGAGTACGACCTCACCACTAAACCACAACGAGAAGCCTACAACGCCGGGCTCGGCCGCCGAACACGACACTCACGTGAACACCAATTCAAAACAGATGTTCTCACCGGACTCGCAACCACATCAGCGCTCGAACTCGGGATCGATATCGGCGATTTAGACGCTACCGTTCTCATGGGATACCCAGGACAACGACAATCGTTCTGGCAGCGAATTGGTCGCGCAGGCCGCGAAGCCAGTCACAGTCTCTCTGTTCTTGTCGGTGACCATCGTACCCTTGACCAGTACATCATCAACCACCCCGAATACTTACTTGAAAACGACGTCGAAGACGCCGTCGTCGACACGTCAAACAACTCTGTGTTCGCCACACACGTCTTGTGTGCAAGCGACGAAATCGCGCTTACAGAGGATGACTTAGGAACGTTCGCCGAAACAGACCGTCTTCAAGCTGCCGTCCAAATGTGGCGCGAAGCAGGCTACATCGACGGCTACCTTGATGCTGCCGCCCACTACTGTGGTCCAAGCCGACCCCAAACACAAGTTAACCTGTATGGAAACAACGACACAGACTACCGACTCGAATTAGCACCCGATGTCGACCGCGACCATTGGGGACTCCCCGACGACCTTGATTTAGAGCCAGTTGAACAAAATCGAGCTTACCGAGACTACCACGAAGGTGCAGTCCGCCTCCAAAACGGTCAACAGTTCGAAGTCGTGAACGTGGACGAAGAGCGACCTCAACCCGTTATTCAACTCAAACCAGTTGATCACGACTACTACACGCGAACACAAAACAAAGTCAACGTATTAGATGCTGACTCCGAGGAAACACGAGACATCAACGGGTTCACGCTTCACTTCGGCCGGGGAACCGTGCTCGTCCACTATCACTCGTACGACCAAATGTACATCAGCAACAGTGAACCGAAACAACAGATGCTCGCCACTGAGACGCCACCGATCCTCATGGACACCCAACTCTGCTGGGTTGAAGTCCCTGACGACGTCGAAAACGCTCTCGTGCGGAAATACCAAGACTATGGACTCGAAACCGGCGTTGACCCTGATGAAACCGGTATGGCTCACTTAGGATACGTTGCTGGGCTTCACGCTGCAGAACACGCAACCATACAAACCGCCCCACTCGAACTCAGAGTCGACAAAGACGACCTCGGCGGCCTCGCCACACTCGTCATGGATACTCACTACACTCACAACGAGTATGACGAAATCACGGACTCAATCGGTGAGTCATTCGAAGCCGCAAAACACGCCCTCGAACAACGAACCCAAGAATTAGGCGGACGCACCTGTTCAGGCTGGTTCATATACGACGGCGTCGAAGGCGGACTCGGCTTCGCACGCGCCATCTACGACAACTTCGAAGCGCTCTGTGAACGCGCCCGCGACCAACTCGAAAACTGTCAGTGCGGGCAACCAAACGGCTGTCCAGCCTGCACCTTCGACGAAAACTGCGGCAACGACAACAAACCACTCCTCCGCCAATCAGCAGTCGACGTTCTCAATCAGCTCCTTGGTGATGCTGACCGAGAGGACCTCTCAGAGTACCTTCCAGACGACGAGTACGGCGGCAACCGTCGCCCCGTCGTTTTCTACTCGTAATCCCTGTTCAGCTCCTAATTATGACAATTTACTGACCGCCTCTTTCCGTTACAAAGCTTAGAGGATACGAGCATGACAAATTATACCCGATGATTGTCAAATAATATTAAATTTTATTAAATCTAGTAACTAATTCCTTTTTATGCCCACATTGAAAGCTTACGTAAACGACGACGGGTACTATATCAACGCCCGGCCATCGGATGCTGGTAACGTCACCTATCAGGTTGATCCAAGCATCTGGGATTTTCTTGAAAAGATGGACTACTCACACGGATCTGAAATTGAATGGGGTCTAATCAAACCGTTCCGACTCGCAGGCCTCATATACACAGAAGGCGGCGGTGTTGACGACATTGCCGACGAAATCCCTGAACTAGACCCCTCGAAACTGTCTGAGTTATCAGATGATGCTATAGAAACATTGCTAGAATATATTGAATCGAGAGGCGACCTCAGTCCAAGCCTCAAGGAGAAAATCCGAGCATATATTATAGAAAATGGCAGTCACAAATCGACGGACCTGACTGACGAAATTCAGAAAGCTGTCGACTCAACTCTGGGATTCACTTGGAAGAGTCAAAGTGTGACTGTTGACTCCGAAAAAGTACAACATTGGAGGACAACCGATATCAAAATAAAAATCAAGAAGGTCTTCTTTCCGTCAGATTCGGATACCCAGATCACTCATACTATCTCTGTCACAGAACCAGTAGATGAGGTGGCTACCGAGAACTACACAACGTGGGAGACAAATATTGAAGGAGACAATTCGTGGAGAATTGGCATTACAGCTCTCCAGCAGAAGGCAGATCTTGCTGAAAAACTGAAGCAGATACTCACAGACCAAGGTTTGAAATTGGGCGCCCCACCCAAATTAGTATAGTAAACTGATAAATCGATAAGCAATTGAGTTCGAAAGTATACCGTTAGAGACTTCCACCAATCCACGAGAGACGCAGTCTCACACTCGTTCATAACTCTGGATCAACCATTTAACCATGAACTGTAGTCTCGCACATATCAGCTGTCACCTCGCCACAATACACTGTTGTGTATACAATATAAAACTTAATCTCGTATTTTACCTCTTTTAATAGATTAGTCACATCCCAGCTGACTGCGTTCCGAACGAGCATCGGGATCTATATCGACTATGTCAGTCACAGTTGAGACAGTGTTATCAGGCTGACTAGTCTTCATCTTAACGTATGGATACGCACATCACCTTCGTACTTGATTCTTCAGGGTCAATGGACGTGATCGCTGACGACACCAGAGGCGGATTCAACACGTTTCTCAAAGACCAGCGCGATCAAGAAGGGACAGCGACGGTCACGTTGTACGACTTCAACACCACCGTCGACCAAATCTACGAAACGTATCCCGTTGCCGACGCCCCAGAGCTCACCGACGAGAACTACAAGCCCCGCGGGCGAACAGCGTTGCACGACGCCATCGCTCGGGCAGTCGACGAAACCGGCGAAGAAATTGCTACAGTCGACCAAGCCGAACAACCTGACAACGTCATTATCGTCGTATTGACTGATGGCAAGGAAAACGCTTCTGAGACACCCAAAGATGCTGTACGAGGCCGTATAGAGACCCGGCAAGAAGCCGATGGCTGGGAGTTCCTCTTTATTGGTGCGAATCAAGATGCAGTGCTGACCGCCGAAGGAATGGGTATTGAACAAGATCGCTCGTTAACCATGGCTCACGACGGCGAGGGAACCAGAGACGCCTACAAATCAACATCCGAAACCATCAGTGAAGCCCGCACAGAAGGCTCAATGAGCGGGTATGACGACGAAGATCGTCAGCGTCAAGAACGCGATACCTAACGCCAGCTTCTAACTCGCTGGACAGAGACCTGCTTTTTTGATCTGCATCGTGCGTCAATGACTGATCGTAATTGAGTTGACTCCGATTATGACTCGTTGTTCGAAGAGACGTACCAAGCAATAGCTGCTTCGACGACTGGTTCGTAGCTATCGAAGACATAGTCGTCATTAGCTAGTATCGAATCCAGATATCGGTAGTGACTCTCTAAAACGTTAATCTCTCGAGAGACCGAATTGTCGCTTGAAATCGCAGCTGCAATCCCTTCGGCAGCAAGCGCTGATAGGGACTCTACCTCGTCATCAATGACAGCCGTAAGCGCACGCTCGGCTGCCGGGCTCCCTTGGAAATCAATTTCAAACAGTTCCTCTTCGGTACCGGCAGCGTCACCAGCCAAGAGGGCAGCAACATACTCGCTGACAGCCGTTGAAATCACCATCGTGATCGTTTCAGCCTCCGAACCGGCCGCAAGAGCCTGGTCAGCCAACGCGACAGCAGCTGGATTGAGCTGAAGCGTCTCCATCGCTGGCGACTTAGCTTCCTCAGGCTCACTCACAGTTGACTCACCAGTGTCTGCGGCATTTGCTTCTTGCTGTGGGGATTGGTCGTGAGCTTCATTTGTGGTATCATTCGTAGTGGTCGCATCGTGTAGCTCTGGTCCATCGTCAGCATCTTCGGCATCAGTGGTTGCGGTCGACATCTCAGCAGTTGACTCTGCCTCGTCTGGTGAGTCGTCGACGTCTACCTCCGTGTCACTCTCACCGCTTTCTTTTTCACCTGAAGACGATGTCTTCGCATTAGTTGGAGATTCGGCTTCAATCGTCGGAGTCTCTGTGTCTTGTGCTTTTTCAGCGGCTTGCTTTTGTGCAGCTATGACTTTCGATATCTTAGCTTCTGTCAGACTGCCGTCATCAAGTGCGTCCTGTAGTTGCGGATCAATTTCATCGAAACCATCAGGACCAGTTGTACGTATCAACCCGTGTGAAGGGGTGTCCGATGCGTCAGCGTCGTCTGAGTTCGTATTGTTACTCGGCATTGTTTGCGTCGTGGAGTACGTTGGTTCACCAACGGAGGCAGTGCTAGTGTCGGGGATGTCCGTATCTCTGCCAGCCCCCTGACTCTGGTGTAACATCGAAGCTAACTGATCTGCATTGAGTCCCTCGGCGTCGAGGTCTGGAGTCGAATGGCGGTCAAGTGACGGCACAGAAAACGATAACATGAGCTCGGCCCCAGCGAACTGCTGGAGATTACGACCCGCATCACGGGGCACAGTACCGCCACCCATCCACGGTGGGAGACGCCACTGTGAGCCGTCATAGAGAATGTTTTCATCAGTATCCCCCGATCCCCATACGATACCAGACAGATCATTGAACGCCTCTTTTGCGCCGTGATGTCTGTGTGTAATCACCGTCTCCGTCGGATCAATCGCCTCATGCACCTCAACAAGCGTCTCGCGCGTAGGGTGATTCGAAAGCGTATGCGTATGAATCGTACACTGACCGTTTGTCCGCGGTGTTTTCCCCGAGCCAATAAGTTGGACGACACACGCATTCGGATCCTCCTGAAGCACGCCGAAGAGCCGCCCACTACTCTGTTCGCGGGGAACATCTGGCCCAGCAATCGCAATCACGCCGGATTCTAAACACTCGTCGGTATGACCGAACTCAGGGATCGAGGTTACGTGGTCGCACTCGTAGTCTAATTCGTCATAGAGTTTTGCTACTTGGCCGACGACACGAATCGGAACGTGCAGATCATACTCGGCAGCAATCGCTGTGAGCAGATACGCAATCTGTGGGCCAACAAGCCCGCTCGCAGTTACGAGGGTCCGAGAGCCACTATGGGCGTGGGAAATGGCTGTCCCCAACGCCTCTGTAATGGCTGATTCGAACTTGTTGTTCGTCGCACCTGTCAAAAACAGCACGTCCACGTCAATGAATCCATCTGAGTCAAACCCGGGGAACCCTCCTGCTCGACGAGACGTGAAATCACCCGTTGTTAATATGTGATGCGTGTCATCGTCATCTATCACTCTGAACAAGAACCCGACCGCTCCCGGGACATGACCCGCAGGCACTGGATGGATTTCGATACCGGGAACAATATCTGTCCAGTCATCAATCGGAGCTATGGCAGACGTGACCGCTTCAGAGGCAGTGATATCGTATTTACTGGAGGCAACATCAAACACATCTCCTAAGATGGTCGCCGTCGCAGGAGACGTGAATATCGGGACGTCATCACGATGTGCCGCGGTTAATTCCGCATAGTGGTCGACATGTGCATGAGTAAGACAAATCGCCACCAATTGATCACTCGGACTCAGTAACGAATCAAGATCGACACCGTCGCCAGCATCAACAAGAATGCACGCCGTCTCCGCACTGCCAGTTCCGAATCGAAGGAGAAACGACTCATTACCGCTGTTTGGATTGGCATGATTAAACGAGAGACGCACGTATAACCAAAACGATAGTAAGCATCATATAATTTTGGTTGATAGTTAGAGTGTTAGTTAAGAGGTCGAAGCTGATTTCTCGCTTAATTCGTATAGTAACTTAAAAGAATAGCTGAAGCCCTGTATACACTATCTAGTACATAGAGTCATCATCCTGACGCACCCACTCTTGTTCCTCTGTGAAGTGACGCTCCGGTTCATGAGGATCAAAATCATTTTCTTTTTTCCAATTTCCAGCATCTCCATCAATAAGTCCCTCCTGTCTAAGATGTCCAAGATGCTCAAGTATAATTTCGGAGTCTACATCAAACATTTCAGCAAGTTCGTCCTCATTAAATGAATCTACTTCTGAAGTTTCTTCTAGAATAGCCACACTCAACGATTTATATTGCCCTTGGTCATCTCTTACACGATACGAGCCGTCACGAAACGAACCCTCAATGTGCCAACGATCATCTGCCATTGAAACATAATTCTACTCTGTTTGAATAAAACAATCGCCTACCCAGAGTATCCTAATTTCTTACTTAACTAAATAAACAACCAATTCATAATAATACATTCTTTCAACTCATTGTTTTAGCTCTTAATTTGTTTCCACCAAACTTGATCCTAACCCAAACATTATGAATCTATAACATATGTCATCAATATGGCGCAAAAAGGACGTTGCAAATGCTGTGGAACAGAAACAAGTGCCTCAACGCATCTCTGTGGCCCCTGTATCGATGCTGGCTGTAATACTTTTGGCTCATGTCGACTCTAGCTTAACTATCCAGCTGGTACTCATGTCTCTCTATTGAGCTTCATGAGAAACTCCGGTCTCGCTTGTCTTTCCACAAAATTACTAATTAGAGAACCGAGGACTGTCTTGGAGTTTATCCATTTTACACTGCACACAGAGATCATCAGCAAAACAGGAGATACTGTCGTAGGGGCAGTCGTATTCTTCAACAGTGACCGACAGACTGCGTTTTTCGCTCTTCCACACCCGTTCCCATGTCTCAATGTCTACATCTATTGATGAGAACACGACGTCATCATCCCGATCAACAATCTTCGCCACAGTAGCTAAGTGCCGTTTCTTTTTCACCACTTCTATTGCTTCTCTAAAAGACGAACACGGGATCTCCTCGTTATCTTGAGAATCCCTAAGCAAGTGCACCATGATCCTCCCATCATACGTTTCGGTCGGATCAAATCCATCACTCATCTACCACCACATACCAACAGTACCGATTTATAACTATTGCAGACCACAATCTACAGACATCGTTATTAACACTAGCAAGCACTTCTCTGGCAACACACTCTATTCACACCCACTCAAGCGATGCATTATGCCGGTTCACGTATTCTCGATCAACACTCCCATCAGGCAATGACATTCGCTCACCAGCACGATTGATGATTGTTCGTTGCAGCAACTCACTCTCTGTTTCGAACGCCGGGTTCACCTGTAACCGATATTTTTGATCGATTGTGAACAATTCCCGGTCGAACGCCGCATGATGCGTTTTACTCAACGGCAGCACGTTCGACACATCAGCCCGATACTCGGGGAACTCACTCCACGACAACACGTGTGCAACATCCAACAAACCAGGATGGTCGACACCAGACACTGGGCATTTCTCATCGTACCGGGCCAGCACGGTCGCTCGGAACTCGGGATCGACTATCCGAGCATGGATCGTCGTTTCGTACGTCCCGTCTTTCACCTCATTACTTGACGCTGTCGACAGTTCGGCGTCCGCCCACTTTTCGACCGCGGACTTGACGAACTGTCTCCCTTGGGATGTGAGCGAATACGCATCCCCCTGTTTCTCGATCAACCCCATGCTTCGAAGCCAGTTCACTCGTTGGGTCGCCATATCCGTTTGCCCCCGCGACCACCCCAACTCTGGGTGGGTATCCAGTTGTTGATTACTAATCTCCGCCAACGTCATCGGAGCCGCAGACAACGCATACAGCAAACTTCGAAGCCCGACGTTCCGCGAACACATAATCCGAAGCAAGGTTTCCGTGCGCTGATCTTGGACATACTCACGGCCAACCTGCCCAAGCACCCACCAATCATTTTCTTGATGAAGGAATCCGACCTGTTGGAGGTAGCTCACTCGCCGCATAATCGAATCCCGACTCGACACATTTGGAAATGTACCGCGATGCCAGCCAACCATCTCGTCAGTCGTTGGGTTGTGAGTCTCAACAAACTCTACAATCCCATCAAGCGTGTCGACATACCGGGTCCCACCGCCGAACATTGGGACAATACTGCGGAGACGATCCGTTGGCATACTGGAATACTACAGCAGGCATGCATGATTCTTTCTCCAGAGCGGCGCGACCGGGAAGCAGAAATTGTAGTATACGACATTTCGGTGTACAGCGTCGACAGCCGCGCTGACCTTGCTGAAAGGGACATTTTGTTCAATCTGCTTGCCGATCCCGACGGTGCTGTCGCTGATGTCTTTGGGCTTGACACTGGGGAGGGCTATACGGACCGCCGTACGTTCGTCCTCGCTGACGAGGAAGTGTTTGCGATGTACGACCCCAAACTTGCGGACCTAGCAGACCATGCCACAGCAGTGTTGAACGACATACGGAATGGATTTATCACCGGTGGATAGGATTCATCACATCTAAACTTTGATCAAACCTGTGTCTACGGGCTCTATCCTACTGTACTAATCAATAGCGCTCAAATATAAACGACACACAAACTGTTAAGAATATACCTATAGTTTTCACCAGACAGCAACAGGATACCGATGAGCAACGAACGTGTAGAGTCTCAGGAAGAGACGACCGAAACGGAGACTGACCAGGAAGTATCTGAAACTCCGGAACTGGTCCCGTCTAACCAACAACTGCGTGATCATCAGCCCGACGCCTACACATCCGGGTATGATCCGTTCGGAGAGACACGAGTCGGGATTGGGACGGCACGTGGGAAGCTCAAGCGACTCATTCGACTAAACGAGGGGCGACACCAAAGTGACGGCAGCCACAGTGCTCGTGAAGCCGCACGCGACAAGAAACGAATCACGGAGTCGCTTTGTTCAGCGCTCGACGTTACTACGTACCAACAACGTCGAGCTATCTCTGCGATGAGTCAGATGAACCTCGACCGTTTTGGCCAACAAAAACAGATCGAAAAGGTTGGGCTCTGTACAATTAGCGTCATCGTGGATCGGGATCGAAGGCACTATTTTTTGGGCGGCAACGATCCGAGCGACATCGATTTCTCCGGAGTAAGCCAGCAGGATTATCCAGATAGATTCAGCCAACAAGAAGACTTTCAGATGCTATGCTCTCAGTATGGGGTCTCCAAGCGTGACCGTTACAGTGTTAGTCAACTCGTTAAAAAGGAACTCAAGCGAATTGGGTACTTCGACCAAGAGAATCAGCCGATTCAGTAGACGAACCGGTCTGTTTAGACTGATAGCCACTCTGAAACCCATTTTCGTCTCTTTAAGTACTTCTTGCGACAATGTGCGTAATTGAGGCGGTCGGTTAGGTCGGTTCCCCTAAGGGGGACCCCCTGATCGGTCTTATCGCGTTTAATTCGGCAGTTGCTCTGAAACCCGAAGACTTCGGGGAACCCCCTCCACCCCTTTGGGCTTCGGTATCCAGCGTATTGGATCAGACGCACGTGAGATTCCCCTTGAGGGATCTTCCGGCAGTCCCTTTGGGACCTTCCAATCAACAGCAACTGTCCGAGTAACTGTTATCGAACACGCGCGCCCGATTCCCGCGCGATGTATTCGAAGTACTCGATTCTCGGCACTCAGCACCGTCCTCATTCCTTAGCGTTGTAACTGACTCGACGATCACCAGTCGTCGATAGTAGTTGCTCTCTTCGACTTCGAGTCCTACGCCCAGTAGCAACGCTGTCCAGCCAAACCGCGATACTTCGCTGGGTATCGAGATCGAATAGCAGGGAATCGTTATCCACCGATGTTTAACGTTAATCACTACACGCACGACCAGTCGTACGTCCCGCCAATCAACCGCCCGCATGCCATCGATCAGTGGACCGACCGCACGCCCGCCGAACTCCCGCTTGTAGACGCCTGGAAAGAAGCCATCCCCGTGGACGCCCCCGAGTGCGATGCCGATAGCACTCGCCTCTACGTGCCTTACGATGCGCTGCTCATCGAGCGAGGAGGTGTTCTCCGAACGGTGCTGCACAACGACGGCCGTATCGACACGGATGGTCTCTCGGTCTGTCCGAGTTGTAAGGGCTTCTACGACCCGCTGCATTCGGATGGTGATTGTCGGTGGTGTAACGCACCGCTCCCCAGCCGACGGTCGACAAGTGGTGTGACCCTGGTCGTGGGAGGTGGGCAGCGATGAGTGGACTCCCGTTTGTCGAACTCGGTGACCTCGACGGCACCCACGGCTGGGTGAAAACGAAGGGGTTCGTCAACTGGACCGAGGACGTCGACTCCCACCAGCCACGCCAGCGTGTGAAACTCGGTGACGATACGACACGAGAGGGTGTGGTCTGTACGGTATGGACCGACGACATCGAACTTGAGGAGGGAGTCGGCTACTACTTCGGCGGCATCGACGACACCTACGAGAAGCGTGAAGAGATTCAACTCAAGCTCATCGATCAGTCTTGGGTGAACGAGTTCTGGCGGCGAGACTAACCGATCAACAGTAACTCATACATCATGCACCACGACAACACAGACGCGAACGGCTGGGCGTACCGAAACGGCGGTGGACACATCATTGGCGAATCAATGCCCGGAACGGTGGGGGACGCCGAACGGACGCTGCACGACCAACAGGGCCAGACACCTGTAGTGGACGACGAGATCGAGGTTCCAGGAACCGAAACAGACGTTGGGACCGAGTCGGTCGACACCGGTGGTGTTGAGGTTACTGATCTCGTGAAGCGGCTGCGGGAGTAGGGAAAATCACCTCGTAGCCAGAGTCACTGTCCTCGGGATACGGGTAGAATCAAGATGAGTTACTCAATTCAGGATTTAGGTAACGAATCCAAAATTGAGGAGAATCTTACTAACCACACCACGACACGTGTGTGGATTTAGCCACGTTTAATCTCATATTAGAAAAATAGGCTAAACAGCCAACAATTACCCGCCGAACAACCGCGAGAGCAATCCGCTGGAATCACTGGTGTCATCTCCATCTTTGCTCTTGCTCTCATTATCTGACTGGCTGATATCACTCCCAGTCTCTGCCGCACCGTTCAGAAGTTCCTCGACAGAATAGCCGATCCACTCAGCGAAGTCTTCTGGAGACAGCACAGCAAATGCAGATGCGACGACACAGAACTCTGGTGAAGGTATGAAGGCTAGCGCAGAGGATCAAACGAGTGATCCAGATGATTATACGAAGGGAGAGTATCTACAAGTAGTATTTTCACTTGGACTGGGTATCGGCTTGATCGGCACATCTATTACTTATATTACAGGATATCCGGAAGGGTTAGGATGGGTGGACTTTCTGACCGTGTTACCTTACGCAATACCATTCTGGTTACTCGGGTTGCTCGGTTTAGGATTCGTTGGCATTCTTGTTACCGGGTTTGCCAAGGCAGAATAGCTTGATTTGACAAAACAATATCTCTTATTTTGGTCAATCGTTTTATCATAAACTCGATTATCTGCAGAAACGCGATTGTGATTAACACAATGTATCAGTTGGTCGCAAATATTTCATAAGTCACTGTTATCTCAGAACAGAAAAAACACATCGACCAACTATATTATAATTCGATACTCACTTCATACTGTACCTTCACAGTATCTCTGCCTAATGAAAGTGCTTTGTATGTTTTTCCGTTCTGATCCTGGACAATCAGTGTTGTCGAACGATCTTTCATCCTAAAGATACCATAGTGGGTGTAGGTATCTGTGTCAAGTGCACGAAGATCAACGGGGAGTGAGTTCGATGACAAACCAATCTCAGTTATTTTACCTCTTTCAACGGTTGTCTCCCGATTTTTTAAAAACCTAATTGTATATAATATCTCCCCAGATTTACCGTCTCGTTGCTTTTCTTCGGTATCTCTCTTTGAATCAATTTGGCTCAAAGATAAACTATCTTCATGTTCGGTCATCGTCTATCCTAATGTTGGAATATATTAGTAATCTCTGGTGATACCAATTCATCCGGCTAATCCAGGACTCACCATAAGATGATTCCGAGTTGGCTCAAACATACATATCAGCACCATATGTTGATTAGATTGGTTTTATAAGGGTACAGTAGAGTCATCCTAACCAGAAGAGATACGCTACGTGATCCACTTTGAGTTGTGGATTCGCGTGCGAATATCCTGACCGATCTGTGACAAACTATGAATTCGCCTAATCCAAACACCCTGGACGTGATCGAAAACGAGTATCCCAACCGAAAAACAAAACTCGAACTTGCTGCGCCTGAATTTTCATGTCTATGTCCAAAAAAACCAAGCCAACCAGATTTCGCAACGATATTTATTGAATATGTCCCTGACGAACATATTATTGAATTAAAATCGCTAAAGCTCTACCTCACGTCATATCGAGATGTCGAGATATACCACGAAGCTGCGACAAATCAGATATTAGATCACCTTACAGACTGTATATCTCCCCACTGGATGCGAATTACTGCACAATTCAACACCCGAGGAGGGATCACCACAGATGTAGTTGTTGAATATGGCGATCTCGATAGAGATGAGATCCCCAGTAGTAGCGCCACTCGAAAAGAAAACCTCGGGAGAATCCCCTCTGAAAAATGACGCTTACATTCTTTGCTGGGATGAATATTTGTCCGAGCTCTATGCAGAAGCTCTTCGCCCGACTTCAGAATGAACATCATACTCTGGCACCGTTAGAGAACGTTATCTTTACTCCGATTGCTCATGGTAACGGGACACATAGTGAAATCGAATCTCTGAGTAAAGAACTTGATCTCAATGTTATGTTCGACTCTGGTGGATACGAGGTACAGGTCGGTAACAAGACGTTCGATGAACTTTATGAGTACCTTCTGAATTATTATGATGAAAACAGATGGGGGCAGCGGTATGTTCTCCCGGATAATGTACCGATGAGTGATGATGACGTTCAGACGGTACAACAGAAAGTTGATGAGACAGTTAGTGCGACTCGAATGTGTTTCCGCCGTTTACCTGAAAGTGTAAGAAGGGACTCATTGGCCGTCATTCAAGGTCACACACGCGAACAAATTTCTCGGTGTATTGATGAATACAAAGAACTTGATGGATTGTCTAAAGTTGGATTTGGTAGCTTTGCAACCGGGGGTGTGAATGGCGGTGTTAATATGATCACATCAGAAGCATTTGAAAATCTCCGGTGGGCAACCGAACTTGCACATGAACATGGACTTTCAGTTCACGCATTTGGTGTCGGTGGTCCTACAAGTATTCCGTTGTTGTATGAGGCTGGCGTCGACAGCTTCGATACCACAAGTTGGATGCGAACAAGCGGATATGGAAATGTGTATTTCCCATTCAAAGGTCGGCTCAACGCATCTCACAGAAAGCACCGTAGCGGGAATATTTTGACGAGGCAAGAACTTCCTCATTTGAAGGCAGAGACCGATCATAGTTGTGCTTTCTGTGAAGATATGTCTCGCTTGAGTAACAGCCGGTGGGACAGAATTCTCCATAATCTCATCGTCACGCACGAAGTCGTTGAACGTATTGATGATATGAGTCAGCAGGAGGTCATAGACATGATGGATCAATCGTCCCGATACCGAAAACAGTTGGAAAGTATCACACCCCGAAAAGAGGTGAGTATCTAAACAACTATGTCTTCAACAAAACTTCACATTGAAGGAGGGACCGGTCGGCCTGATGCAATCAAGTCATATCTTGATCTAATCGAACGACGAGAGTATAATTCTGCTAGTGCTGTTATGGAGGATGCGTATGTGGAATTCAACCTTACTCGTCCCAGCAAAACGGATAGGGAAGTAGATACAAAAGGAATGTTGACGACTCTGACAAACCTAGGGCTGGTTGAAGAAAATAACCGCCAACAGCTCACAGAATTGGGAGAAGAATTTATTGATGTGTTAATTTATAACGAGGATGCGTTCTTTGACTTATTCCACCTCTTATATTCAACAGCATATTATCGCAACCCAAGTAGTAACACGGGGATTTCATGGTCCTACTTCCAAATCTCGGATGCTTATCGCCGTAGGGCACCGACAAACTTCGCTGATGCACGACAGGAAGTGATAGAAGAGGTAATGAACAGAGCAGACCGGATGGAGTCACCAATATTTAATGACCCCGGTCCACTGAGCAAACGAAGTCTCAATAGTTATAAGAGATTCGTTGAGAAACTTGTTCCTCCTGTATTGAAAGACGGAACGTTTGATCTTCGTTCATTTGCTAAGAATGAACTAGTCATCGCCGCAGTTGATTCGTTGTATCGGAGTGATATCCTCTTCAAAACCCTACGCTACGGAGATCGTCTGGAGTTATCAAATGAGTCCCGAGAATTCTTGAGCACAGTACTTCTAGTTTATGAGGATGATCTCCCTGAGTTATTGGAACACACTGCTTCAATGGATGGGAGATTGTCGATTGAATCTGACTACTCTATCAGAATACGGCTTACCGAGGAGGTGAATATCGATGACCTCGCCTGAGTCAAATCTTCTTACACGCATGAACACGATAAAGCAGATCGATCTAAAGAAACATCTCACACCATCTCAGGAAGATGCACTCGAAGAAATCAGGCAATACCGTAAAAACGGAGAACCGTTCATCAATCTTCATGGACCCAGAAACAGTGGGAAAACGTTCCTCTGTTGGGCTCTACGTGAGTATGGATGGAAGTACCAGCAGGCAGACTTCCAACGAGTAACTGAACCAGATGTGACTGCGGTAGTGTACGACCATGGGAAACCTGATCGTTCGACTACCCGTCAATTGCGCAATAATGTGGACCTGAGTGGACTCTCTAACGTGGTGTATGTAACAAAATCGCCTGCTAAAGAGATCTATCCAAGGGTTCACCTTTCAACTGACGAACAACACTATCAAACAATAGCTGCCAGCTGGGATACATTGAGCATTGACACAGCAACCCTCCCAGCTGTCGATGCCACTGTCAACACTAATACTAACACCAATCAAAACCAATGAGCGAAACAGTAGCTTCATCAAACACTGACGAACTGCTTGACCTGATTAGAAAAGACGAGGGGATCATTTCCACTCACACAGCAAGTGATCTTGAGGACTCTGCCGAATCCGTTGAAGAAAAATATCGGACGTATGCAGAGACACACATCTCACTTGGCGATACGAGTGGGTTCGAGCAAAGCGTATATGATTCCCTCACGGAAAATGAAAGTTCTACGAAAGGCTACCTCTACGGGCCGTTTGGGTATGGAAAAACAAGCACGTCAGTGAGCATTTGGCACAAGCTAAATCAAAACGAGATCATTGCTGTTCCTCCGTTTACTGTTAGTTCATTCTCGGATATAATGCGGGCAACATATGGGTGGATGCATTATAAATTACGGACTGAGGCTCCACCTTATGTTGATAAGTTGGAAGATATTCGCAAGTCGTATCTAGAAAAAGAGATTCGTAGCTATGCTGAAGAAAAAAAGGACGCCCATGATGTCGGTGTCGATAAGCTGGTCACAATGTTCGAGGAGATGGAACGGACTGGTGAACTTGACCTCAGCATTAATGCGGATACGCTAATTGACTTCTTTGATGAATGTACGAAATTAGCCACCGATGCAGGTTTCGAGGGACTTGTGGTTCTTGGAGATGAACTTCAACAGTACTTCAAGAGTGCAGATAACCGACAGGACGCAGAAGCAAACTTTCGTGACCTGATATGGGACATTCATTCTGGAGCTCAGATAGATAATAAATTCGGATTCTTTGTCTCAATGCCTGCTCAAACTAAGAGTAGTCTAGATACGCGAGCAGGGGACGTTCTCAACCGATTAGAGAGCGATAACTTGATGCTCAATTTAGAAAATGTCTACGGGCAAGATTTCCCCGCTGAGTTGTGGAACGAGTACGCTTCACGGTTTGCTTTTGAGGATCAACAGTATGATGTAATTACTAGTCATGCTCTCAATGCAATAGGCCAGATTTGTTCTCGACCAGAACTCAGCAATGGTCCGCGAACGGTTATCGATCTTTTCCGAATCGCACTTCAAAAATACCAAACTAGCCGTGATGCCTTCACCGCACTTGACCTTGCAGAGGCATTCTATAATGGTGAAGTACGTTTCCAGGGCAGTTCGACCATTATCCAATCCGCCATTGGCGATGCCCTCGATCACTCTTCAGTCGCAACTGATGAACAAAAGACGTTTATTTTGCTCTGTGCAGTTTTCCCTGAACAAGGGATTCCTGAAGCTGCTGTTGAAGAGTATGGGCTTATTGATGCCCGGAGGCACCTTTCAAAAAAGCTGCATGGGGAAGTTATCAAAGTTATCGATGAAGGCTATACACTCATTGACGTTACACGCAGCGATGGGCCACAAGATGTTGTGCGAGAGTTGATTCGTGACTTCTGGAGCGAATATGATACGGATCATCCCAACGCAGAATACGCTCACAATGCACTAGCAAACCGCCTTGTTGGTGGTGAGATCTTCAAGCCCCAGCGCGGGAAACTTGAGGGTTGGGGTGTTGGTGATGGGCTCGACAAGGAGGCACCACAAGTCTATAGAAAGCATGGGATGATCGGCACGTTTGATCCAACCTATCCCAAGCGTAGCGCGACGGTCTCAGTTACCGATCCAGCTCATGAGGATAACGTCGTTGGTTCGGCTAATATCGGCCCCGGTGAAGCCGATAATGACATCGCATTCAATTTCGTCCTCGGATGGGAGAAAGCTGATGAAACGGTTGATCCGCACATTCGGCGGGACTCTTCACGGGAATTCACGTTCATGCTGAATGGGCGCAAGACGTTTGAGGAACTACCAAATGGGATCGAATTCCTTCGGGATGCGATGGATCCAAAAGCAGTCAATCCGTTCCTGATGCTGGCTTTAGTCGACTACCTCGATACCACAGACAGAGATCTTGATCCGCAACAGCAACAACGTATCGAGTCGTTCCAAAATAGCCTCCTCAAGCAGGCTATTCAAACGCTATTTGGAGAAGAATTAATTGGCAACGCTCCATTCAAAATTCGCCGTGCAGGAAAAATGGCAGTCAGTACTGTATTTAGAGAAGCAATGCAAGATCTCTATCCCGATTACAGCACACTCATCACTAGTACACAGTACGAGTCAGTGATGGGTGATTATCTGGACTTCCTAGATTCCTTACAAACTGTATCACTCTGTCGTGGAATAGAGTCTCTTAAACAACCCAAAGATGAGGTAGCTCAACGGTTTGGTCTCAAGAATACGTCTCCCTTCGATGGACGCATTAAGAAACATTACTCTGATCTTCTTACTGTCGAAAATTCGGATAAAGACGAATATGAGGTACGAACGACACTACACCCGTTCGAACAGTTCATTGTAGATGAGTTGGAGTCGGGAGACCGGGAAGAATTCCCACTTGAAGAAATTCAGCAAACTGGATATAATAAGGGCTACAAAACGGAAGAACTGGACCTCATATTTGAATTCCTCTCTCGCCGGCGCATTGTTGGATTAGATGAAGATGACTCCTTGGTCCTGCTTGAAACCGACTATTCGATTGCACAAGTCGAGGAGATTCTTACTACTGGACGAGACCTACTAACGAAAATCAAAAAGTTAGATCAGGATGCGGTTCCTGACGGTGTAGAAACAGCGTTTAGTGAGGTTGAGAGTGTTCTTGAGGAGACCAATCCAGAAGATGGAGAACGGCTAGAGACGCTGTATTATCACGCAAAAGAACAGGTGGAGGGGTTAGAACAACAGGGAGAAATACTCTACACACGTCATCACCAGGCATGTCAGGATCTTAAAAACCGGATTGAAAGAAAGTCACGTCAGATTGTACCAAACCATCTTGACAACACAATTGAAGGCGGAGTCCAGTTCGTTGGAGGAGTTAACGACGCACGTTCGTCAATCCGTGGCGAGTATACTGATATTAATAATAAGTTAACTGAAACTGCCACTAACCTAGAGGGCACCCTCAAGACTCAAAATGGAACTGGGATCGAAGGCGCAGTAGAACTATCCAAGAAGCAAAAAGAGGCGGAATCAGAGTTAGAATCGGTTGATGAGGAGATCGAGAAGCTTGAAGAAGATGCTGAGAAGCTCAAGGATTGGAAAGCGTTCACGGCTCAAGTTGCGGGAGTCAAAGAGGAAATTACGGACTACGCAAGAACATTTGATGAAGGTACTGTAGAAGAAGAGGATGAGATCAACCGGTTTATCTCACAAATATCAGAGCGGTTCGCTGAAGATCCAGTCGGTGCTCTTGATAACCTAGAAGGATTTAAAGAGAATCTAGATCGAATCGAGAGCCAATATAAAAGCAAGCGAAAAGAACATCAGAAGGTCTTCGATGAGAAGCGCGAACGGCTGAAAGAGATTCTCCAAGAGGCAACTGATGGCAAAGCACGTGGACTACGTTCAGCCAATTTCAGCATTCGAAACCCAGAGGAATCACGTCGAAACCTGCTAGAGGAGTTCAAAGACACATATAAAAAGAGCGTATTGGGACGAGCAGAAGAAAACATCGAGGATGCCCGTCGTGAAATTGAGTATGCTCGTGTCGTCGGAATAGAAAAGACAGTCGATGCTAACCATAACGAGGTTGAAGAACGGATACTAACAGCAGAATCAACCCTTCAATCACTTCGATCGGAACTTGATCAATTCTCCTTTACAGATATTGGAGATGTAACCAACCTTGGAACTGGGGGAGGGGATCTCGTTGAGACAACTGAAAAAATCAACGAAGATGCGAAGGAATTTAGATATGAACAGGAACCAGATGGGGAGACTATCGAAGAGACGTTAAAACGAATTGAAGACCACCGCCGAGTGGATTTCAAAGACCTCCTGATGGAATATCACGATAATGGAGATACGATTGATCCAGAAGAGTTGTTGGATCGCATTCAGCGACTCTTTGTTCTCAACCAGATTGATATAGAAATCTCACAGCGGCGGGGGCGCTAAATACGGACCGATGGCATACTTTAATGAAATTAAGGAGCGTGCTCATCAACAGCCAGTCATAGTTCCTCTACCAAAACTAGCTCAATTCTATCTTGAGGACTTCAATATTTACTCCTCTATAGATGACTTTCAAACGGACTTTTATCATCCAGATTTTCTTTTTGAAAATGATGTTATCATCGACGCGGACGAACACCATCCCGATTTTGACAGACTGTCATGCGATGAGGAGACAGTCGGCCCACGATTGAACACTGTCGTTGATTGGGCTTCAAATACTGATCATCAGCGGCTAAAAGAGGACTTGTTGGTTCAGTCTCAAATTAAAGAGCATATTCTAGACGCTGTTTCTACGGAGGACCTAGTTATATTGATCATCGTTGATGGTCTCTCGTATGAATCTGTACGGGGGACAGCTATAGACGCAAGACCGGTTTTCGTTGATGGTATTTCTACAACAGAACCGGGGTATCGGCGGGTAATATACGGCAAGGGCCAATACTCTCCCACTTCTGTATATGCTGACCTTCTTGATGCGAAGAGGTTCTATAATGATCTTTCCTATACATACTGGGAACGCGGTGATGAAGATCTTTCTACCGACCTTCATTCCTCTATGAGTAGCGTAACCCGGATCAGTAGTTTTAATGAGGTAGTTGATGCCCTCCGCGAAGAGTATCCACTAGAAGAGAAAACGTTCGTTCAAATCACACGTATGGGGCTTGATCAAGACTCTCATAACAGGAAAGAGGAACCGAATAAGTCAGCAGTTGTCCAGGACATACTCGACGACCTCGGGAAGATGCATGAAACTGCTGATAAACTTTCAGACCGATTCCGGATCTTCCTCACGGCAGACCACGGAATTCTTTGGAGAGATCAGTTACCCTCTGAAGACTCAATTGTCTGTGAGGATTATCATCCTCATGCGCGATTCGTAGAAGGGGGAATGAATATCAAGGAAGGCCGAACAATTTTCGAAACAGATGGGGTCAAGTCAATCGGTCTTGGCTATCCACATCTGACGAGGAAATTAGCAAATACGGAGTGGGGAGTACACGGAGGGTTCTCATACTATGAATCCATAGTTCCCCTTATTGAAGTCACCGAGGATAGTGCACTATGAAACTGTATATTGGACAAGAAATCGAAGAGGAAGACGATGTGTATATTGATGCATCAAGTGCCCGTTCAATACTCGCTTGCGGAAAGCGCGGAACGGGTAAAAGCTACACACTCGGGAATGTGGTGGAAGAGATACATACAGAAACAAATGATGTGGTACCGCTTGTCATCGACCCTATGGGAATCTATTGGACAATGGCTGAAGAGAATGATGACCAACGCGACCTGCTTTGGGATTGGGGGGTTACTGAACAAGGATTCCCGGTAAACCTTCTCGTACCCGGCGATCCTGAAGATCGATATGGTGACGATATTGTCCGTGAATTCCGGTCTCGCGGCATCGATCTAAATCCGCTCCTACTTAATCCATCAGACATGAGCCCTGATGGATGGTGCGACTTATTCGATCTGAATATCAACAAACCGATGGGTATCACTCTATATCGTGCTATAAGAGAGCTCAACGAAGACGATACCCCGTTCTATCTTCCAGACATCATTAATAAAGTCGAAATGGATGGATCCTCATCTGACCGTACAAAAGAGGCCCTGCTTAATCGGTTAGAAATGGCACGTGATTGGGATATTTTCGCAGGAGAGTATCAAGACGTGTGGACAACCTTTGATGAAAATCGGATTAACGTTCTTGATGTGAGTGTTCTTGATCCAGGGCAGTACGGGTTAAGAAATTTAGTGGTTGATGTCCTTGGAAAAGAACTCTTCAGACAACGGCAGGATGCTCGCCGTCGTGAAGAGATGGGACTAAGAGTCGAGATTCCGAAAGTTTGGCTCTTTATTGATGAAGCTCATAATTTCGTTCCGAGTGGATCATCATCCTTAGCGAAGGATATGCTAATTCGGTGGGTGAAAGAAGGTCGTCAGCCTGGCCTCTCAATTGTCGTTGCAAGTCAACAACCCTCTGCAATCGATAGCGAGGTCCTCTCTCAGTGTGATATCACTCTCTGTCACAAGATTACCACAAAGGAAGATATTAGATCACTAGATAAACTGAGTCAAGATTACATGGGGAGCAATCTGAAAACCTATGTCAGACAAATCGATAATGTGGGTGAAGCCGTCTTTGTTGACGATGATGAAGAGACCGTACAGATGGTAAAGATTCGACCTCGAAAAAGTCAGCATGGAGGCGGCGAAGCTTGAAATCAAAGCTGGACAAGACTGTCCTTCCAATCCAAGCTGCATCATCAATCAATGAAGTAGAGGCCATCAATGATTTTTTTAATTCTTCCGAAATCAAGAACGATCTTCATTGGTTCACATATCGAGACACATTAAAACGTGCTTTTGAGAGAGGAGATCGAGAACTCTATTATGTTGAGGAAACGTCCGGAACTCTTATTGGAGCGTTGATGGTGTGGTGTGAGTCTAGAATTCTAGACAAACATGAAGCACAGATTCGTCTTGTCGCAGTCTCCAGGGTTGGCCGTGGTGCAGGGATTGGACGCTATCTGTGTGAAGAGGCAGAAGAGTTTGCTCGAAGCCATGGAAAGGAACAGATGATTGCAGATGTAGTAAAAGGGTCATCTGCTGTAGAATTTTGGAAATCGATTGGTTACGAGGTGCAATCTGGTTGGGAAACAAAGAAAGGGACAGAAATGTTAACCGTCGAGAAATGGCTATGAATCTTCTCGATCTGAAACTGGTCGAAGATCTCTCCATCGGAGGTATTCGACTGAGTCATCATCAATCTTAACGCTAAACAGATGGGAGTCACGTGGATCTCCTGTTTCTTGGCCAGCATCATCTTCAAATATTTCGACAATTGTTCCGTGTCTACTATGAAGTCGTTCATGATCGAGATCGTCTTTATCTGGAATATCAATCTGAACTCGATCTCCAACCTCAAATCGTCTCATTAGTCTGTTTAGTTTTTTCTCTGGCCTGTCTGTTACGGTTGATATAGTGGATTTGATCACATGGCTCATTTGATGACGTGCAGATAACCAAGTTATGCTAGAAGGCAGTTACAGTCGGAGTATGACTCTCGTCAAAAATAGATGATCTGAGAGAGACTATCAACACCGGTGAGCAGGACGACCGGGTCCAAGCACTCAAAAGACGAAAAGAGCTCAAATCTCAATACGAAGAGGTCGACGCAGAACTCACTGACCTACGCCAGCATCGGGATCAAGAGTTTCCCGAGAAACACTGGAGATCCGACAGAGACATGCTGTCAACGTACGTGTGCTCCGCTTAACTGTGACTCATGTCGAGTACGAGCAGGGAGAAATAGTGTTTGAATTTTTTGAGGAGGAAATCACACGGAGTATGACTGTCGGGTACGGGAGCGGTATTGGAATAACAGATGAAGTAAAGTGTCCACCGTGTAACCAAGCCCTCACATAGAATAATCTCAAATCAATAAAAACAGAATTCAATGCGCCAAGTGCAATTCAAGTACCGATTGATAGGGGTGCTTGGTATACATTGTCATCTGAAACCAGCTTATTGTCTCTGACGATGAGAGTGAACCAATGTGTATATTAAATCACGATTTTGAATCAAATTCAAGCGTTGGGACTTCAGATTCGTTCCACATCTCATTCATTTGTATTCTAAGATCAACAGTACTATCATATGTTTTTAACATTATCTCTTTTTTAAGAAGGGATGATTTTGATTCTGTTTCGATATATATTTTCCCAAAAATTGTCTCTGTGTAGAATTTATACAATTCTGCTGCAATTGTATTGTAGAATTCGGCTATCGAATCATCTTTATTGGGATTTGGTAGTTGTTGAGAATCAATCTCTATATCTGGAGAATAGTCTTGATTAGTTGCGTCTGCTGATACGGAAGTTACTAGTCCATATCGAACCCGTTTATTAAGTACGTATTGAATAACTTTCCCACGTGAGAATGTGTCTTCTCCGTACATATCTAGTACTCTTTCCCAAATTTCCCAGATATACTTGCATCCATCCTCAAACTGTTTCTCTAAGTTGTTTGGCACTCTTCCCTTCTCAGTTAGTCTATATTTTTTCTTTTGACCTCGACGCCAATCGTCTGGTGTTTCAACAATACTTTCTTCTTCGTATTTTTCTAACCGACTTTTTAATGTGTTTCTAGAAATAATATCATTCACTTCTCGCAGTAGCTCATTAAAGCCGATCCCATCAGGATAATCATCTAAGGTCTCAAGAATTTGTTCTTGTTGCTTTTGTTCCAGTGTTCCATCACTGGCTAAGTTTTGATGTGGGAAAGGCCCCATATCTTCAGTCATTGGTATAGTAGTGGTATAGTGGTTCACTCCCCCATATTACTTATGCAATTGGTGCGATAGAATTGATGAGGAGGGCATCAAGAGCCGACAACCGATGAGTCGAGTGGAATTTGGAGAGAGCATACAGAGAAATAAGATCCAATTAAGAACAAAGATGGCAAAATATAGCGTAACATCTGACACGGGACTACAAGTTGACGAACATGGTCCTACAAATGAGAAACCGGAATACACTCTTGATGAGGTGGCGGCCTTCTTTGCTGGTCGAACACTGATCTACCAAGAGAAAAAACAGCTTCGAACAGCCACGTCCATCTCATCAACTCGTACACGTGAAATACGTCGTATGTTAGTTCGAAACAATCTATGACCAGTGACAGTGATAAGGAATTACATCATCCAGCTGGACTCATTAGTGATAATGAGTCTGAGTGCTTGTTTGATGGAGAAACCTCACAAAAGGCCCGTGATGAGCTACGTGAGCAAATCAGTAATCGACTCGGACAAACACTCCGTGATTTCGCGGTAGTGTACCCGACACTCCGAGAATGCGATATTGAATCTGTATTTGATCCAGACTCTCCCCGGAAAGTCACCGAAGTTCGAGCAGCCACACAGGATGCACTTGCGATGCTTGTCTATGGTATGTTGACTAACGGTGATATGCTTGAGATGCGACTCCAGGATGCGATTCAGAACGCGGCAATAAGCTACGGTGAACAAATTGATGTGGAACTGAGCCTCCGTCGTGGGCCGCTTCCAACCATTGAGCAGTTGATTGTACAAGCTGATGAGGAAGGAATCTCTGAGGGAACACTCACCTTATTGGAGTACTTTTTGTATGAAACAGATGTAAGCCAAGAAAAATTGATTGAGGCTGCAGAATGTTTATCCATTGACTTCTCAGAAGAGGATATAGTAAGTGCTAATCAGATGGGTCCGTGTGTCCGAAAACCACAGATGGCCTTTACTGACGTAACGATATCCGATGAAGAAATTGAAGACAGCACAGAAACTAATAAATAGTAGCTAAATGAAATTAAAAAATTCTGTAGGTCGAGATGAGTATATCTCTATAGATACTTCTACAATACTCTACCACGTCGCTTCTGCCACTAACTTACCCTCTATCCTTGAACAAGGAATTTTACCCGCAGATTCAACGCATCGAGACAATTTAGAAACAAAGTTGTCACATATTGCTGCAGATCATGGGATAGAATTTCCAGTTGTCAGACAAGATTGTGTGTTTTGTTACCCTTCAATAGACATTGCTCTCATGGGTATACACCCAGACACCGAGTGTGACAATAGCCTCATCTCACATAGCGGAATCGTTCTTGTTGATGCAGCAAGTACAGAAACCAATCTGTATATGGGTGAATTCCGGTATATTTCTGATGCAATAGATTTCCAATATATGGTGAGACCTGATGAGGCGATGATCTCCCAATCTTTTGAAGATGCTTTGGCTCGCTACGCTAAATCATTCACTGAAATAGAAAATATCTCACAAATAGAAAATATCTCAGAGCAGTTCCACACCCCAGAAGTGGTTATTGAAGGAGGGGTCAAACCAAGTGCAATCACTGAATGTATTTTCTGGAAACAACTCCATACTCAAGGGCTCCCACAACCAGTACGAGCAGGTGGTATTGAGGAAAAAGGTCTCAGTCGACGATCACGTATTGAGGAAAAATATAGAAATGGGAATTGTAGATAGATGACTAGACCTGACCCGAATAGCACTCAAGATCAGTTGCGTGTTCGGCCTGCTGAGAGTGAGGAAGACGTCTACTTTCTAGCTCAACAAGAGCATCATTACTTTGGACCTGCCAATGATTGGCCGGAAGAAATTCCACGCAATTACTTGCCAATTGTAGGGGGGAATATACCCGATAGCTCAGAAAATAAAACCCCACTAGATGCTTATGGTGTGATTGCTGAGCACTCACCCTCGAAAACCGACCAGACTGTTAGAATCGGAGGAGGTGTCGTATTACTCTATGATCGAAATGATGCTGCTGATACTTTACCCCCAGTCGGTGGTTTTCCTCATGCAATAGTCTGTGATGTGAATGCCTATCTATTATTCACTGTCGTTGACCCAGCATGGCAAGGACAAGGAATTGGTCGGAGAATCTTACAGGATCGGCTTCATTGGATCGACTCAACAAACGCAGAAATGGTCTTTACCTGTGGATGGGAGCGCGACTCTAATGGAAGCAGTCGACCGCTTCTTAGCGATGCTGGATTCACCGAAAAACGGACAATCGAAGGTTTCTATTCCGATCATAGCCGACGCTCATGTCCAGATTGCGGTGCTTGGCCAACCAACGATAAAATGTGTCAATGTCGTACAACAGTATGGATGAAATATCTATAATCAAGAGCCACAGATTTGTTTACTATATCCACTTAGCCGGGTTATGTCTTTACTCGATTAGATCCCTCAGAGAATGGCGTCTATAACGACTATATCGAGTCGAAGTGAGTGATTTCTAATCGCCTTCGCTCAAATATCCGCTTACGATTATTCATACAGTCGACCTTTTTGCCCATATATTGATCACTGGTGGATCGTTGATGAATTAATTGTTTATAGTCAGGGGGATGATCTCTTGATAATGAGTGCAGCCGTAGATACAATCGAAATTCAAAATGTAGTTGCATCGACTGGCATCGATCATGAACTGGATCTTGAAACCCTCGATGAAGACCTGGTAGGCGCGGACTTCAACCCAGACAACTTTCCAGGACTCGTGTACAGAACACAGGACCCCAAGGCAGCGGCACTCATTTTCCGGTCTGGAAAAGTCGTCTGCACCGGCGCATCAAGTGTTGATGATGTCCATGAGGCGATCAATATCGTGTTCGGAAAACTCCGGGATCTTGGAATACCAATCGATGATTCTCCAGAGATTACTGTCCAGAATATCGTCTCAAGTGCTGACCTTGGTGAAGCTATGAATCTCAATGCTATTGCAATCGGTCTTGGGCTTGAGGACGTTGAGTATGAACCCGAACAGTTCCCGGGACTGGTCTACCGGATGGATAATCCGGAAGTGGTAGTTTTGCTCTTCGGCAGTGGGAAAATCGTGATCACAGGCGGGCAACAACCAGAGGATGCCAGTGTTGCAGTGGAGAATATGATTGAGGAACTTGAGGGTCTGGGGCTATTTAGTAGCTGATGTATCATCCAACACACCCCTGATTCGATCATAGTGGGTCCTCAACGATGAAGTGCTATACATAACCGATAGACGGTGTGTAGTGGGTATCTACCAAATCATGACTGAAGACCCACAGATTCACTCCTCGTCGACATCAAGCTCAAACTGTCTATTTTCTTTCTCTGCGTTGAGTACAACGCTGGTGTTGGATTCTCGAATATCAACGTCGGCCAGCAGTTCTTTGATTTGTGCGTTCATTCCATCTGTGTCACCGAATTTCCCGAGTGCAATGATGTCGTAATCACCGGTGACCTCGTAGACACTCACGATCTGGTCTTGGTCTTTAAGCCGGTCGACAATTTCTGTGAGTGCGGCTCCTTCGACCTTCAGCTGCATGATTGCAGTAACGCCGTAGCCTAATTCGCCGTAGTCAATGATCGGCGTATAGCCTTCGATGACGCCTTTAGCTTCGAGATCGTTGATGTGATTTGAGACAGTAGTTACCGACACGTCAAGCTCTTCTCCGAGACTCCGCAGGCTGGCCCGACCGTCGCCGAGTAGTGCGTTGATTAACTGACTGTCTAAATTATCGTACGTCATAGTAATATACTCTCGGTTAAGGGCACTATAACTTAACGAACATTTCATTAGACTTGATCTCAGCTGTCTGCAATGAAATCAGTCTTCTATCCACCTAGTTGCTCATGTTCAAATCGGGACTGCTGATATGAATTAACCAACACAGGCTGTACAATCCTACATTTGGTCTTTCCGCTTGTAATGCAACAGTCGACTCTTCCTCTGAGTCTCTACGAATGGGTGTTGATCAAGCTGAGGATGCCTCTCGCATTGCGTCCCGGAAAGACCAAATTTTGTTGGTTAATATCATATTCTCGCCTACCGGAACGATTCGTAATTCACCACCGATCTACTGGTTGAACCACAGCAAGGACAAGTACCTTGCCGCCTGTAGATTGATTCAATGCAGGTCTCGTTCGATGATGGAACGCTTCTGCTCGAAGATGCTCCTGATACGGTCCCCTACGCTGAATGGGACGACCGTGTCGATGAGTATCGGGCACGAGCACAGCAGTACCGTGACATCCGGGAGTGGGCCAATGGAACTGACGGACAAGTCACTCTCTCCGAATCCGCAGCAACTGTCGAATCTTTCACCGACGATGCTCGCAGCTATTCTGAGTTCCATTTCAGACCATCTGTAGCCATTGAGCCACGTGATTATCAGCAAGAGGCCCTCGCTGCGTGGCGAGACAATGGGCGTCGCGGCAGTGTTGTGCTCCCAACCGGGAGCGGGAAGACGTTTCTCGCCGTCCAGGCCATCGCTGATGCTGGTGTCAGCACACTCGTTGTCGTCCCAACAATCGATCTGATGAACCAGTGGCACGCAACGCTGACCAATGCGTTCGGTGACCAGCTCCCAGATGGGGTTGGCGTTCTCGGTGGGGGAAGCCACGATGTGAGCAACCTTACGGTGACGACCTATGACTCTGCGTATCGGTACATCAACGAGTATGGAGATCAGTTCGGCTTGCTTGTCGTCGACGAAGTCCATCACCTCCCGGCTCCGACCTACCAGCAGATCCCTGAGATGACGATTGCGCCGTATCGACTCGGATTAACTGCCACCTACGAGCGTGCTGATGGAGAACACGATGTCCTGGAGGACCTTCTGGGGGAAGTAGTCTACAGAGAGGAAGTCGACAAGCTGGCAGGCGAGTACCTCAGCGAGTACGAAACGCTTCATCTCCAGGTTGAACTCACAGCTGACGAACGAGAGCGGTACGACGAGGAGTACCAGATCTACCGCGAGTATGTCGACAGTCACGACTTCGATCTGTGGAAAGAAAACGGCTACCAGGAGTTTCTCAAACGCACGTCGTACGATCCTGAAGGACGTCGAGCTCTAATTGCGAAGCAACGAGCCGAGAAGATTGCCCGCACTGCGGAGAAGAAACTCGACACACTCGATAATCTCCTGAAACGCCACTACGAGGACCGAACGATCATTTTCACCGCGAACAACGACTTCGCCTACGAAATCTCCCAGGAGTTCGTTGTTCCCTGCATCACACACCAGACCGAGACTGACGAACGGACAGAGATCTTGGAGCGGTTCCGTACAGGACAGTACTCAATGTTAGCGACATCCCAGGTGCTCGATGAGGGGATCGATGTTCCAGCAGCGAATGTCGGGATTATTCTTTCGGGGAGTTCATCCAAGCGGCAGTATGCACAGCGGTTAGGACGAATCCTCCGTCCAACCGATGAGAACCAACCAGCCCGCCTCTACGAGATCATCTCCGAGGACACGATGGAAACCTATGTCTCTCAACACCGTCGACAGGGGGTGAACTGACGTGCTGACAGCTGATCTAGCCCGCTCTCGACGTTCTGACGGTCAGATTCGACCGTCATTCATTGATCCAGACGAGCAACGATACCGGGAGACAGCCGCAGAACTGATTGGCATCTTTGAAGAGCATCTTGGCGAGCCGAAAGGCGAGTTAGAGGACACAATTGATGAGTTGACTGTCTCGGACACGGACTACAAAATTGTCCAGGGACTGGCGAAGCTACTCACAGACGAGTGTGAATTCGAGGTGATTGCTCCCGTAGAGCCACGAGAGATACGGCAGGAACTCTTCGAGGTAGCAAATGGGAACCAACCGATAGTCCGCCAACCAACGTTAGGAGATGATACTAACTCGCTGTGGGTCTACAGCACAGTTGCTGATCGACTTGGGATTTCACTCGAAGACTGCTATCGGGGGATGTACGCCGACTTGGAGGAAAACAAACGGCTTGTTCGGTTTGGTGATCTCGTTTTCGATGATCACCACCAAACCGACGATTCGTCGACAACCACGCGACTCACCGGTGACAGCGAAGAATCCTATGCGGACGATACGATCAGCGTTGAGTGGCTGTTGACTCGCTATAATCTCGCGTTGGCACAAGCTGTGCTGTATGATGCGACTGAGATGCGGGTACGGGTCTGGGATTCATTTGCGACAGTGTTCAGCTACGTCAAGTTGTTCGGCCTGATGCATCGTATCTATCCAATCGACAACACTGGAGCACGTGTTGGGAGTACAGACCTTGCCGATGGCTACGAAGCGCGCCTGGATGGCGCCGCATCGCTGTTTTCGAAGTCACGAAAATACGGCATTCGAATGGCGAATTTTCTGCCTGCTCTCCCGCTGTGTGATCGGTGGGAAATGGAAGCAGACGTACTCACAGATGAGGGAAAATCATCTAATTCGACGCTTTCGTTTGAACTTGACCATACCGAAGGGTTGTCGTCGCATTACTCGGCCCAAAGTGATTTTGACAGTGATGTTGAACGAACGCTCGCAAAGAAGTGGGACCGAGCTACGACCGATTGGGAACTCCGACGTGAGGATGATGTCCTGGATTTGGGCGCAGAAGTGATGCTGCCCGACTTTGCGATTGAACATCCTGATGGTCAACGAGCGATGTTCGAGATCGTCGGCTTTTGGACGCCGGAGTATCTCGAAGAGAAACTGGCGAAGATACGGGCTGCCGACCGCGACAATCTCATTGTTGCCGTTTCAGAGCGACTCGATTGTTCGGCAGAGGATTTTGAGGGGATAGACAACCGTGTTCTCTGGTTCAAATCCGGTATTCACGTCTATGATGTTGTAGAGTTAGCTGAAGAATACGCTGTAGAGGCCTCTTAGTATCAGTAGTTCGGCTGAGAGCGATCAATATCACACAGACTCGATAGACCATAATAAGGTTAGATTGTTTTCTTAGATTCGAAGATGTATTTCTAAGATTTGTGTCTAAGATAAGTGTCTTAGACAGGTGTCTTAGATAAGTGTCTGACAAAACTTCATTAGCAATCACGTGTAGAGTAGTAATATGCTGGCATACACAGTCTACTCAGAAGCAGGAGGGGTAGGCAAAACATCGCTTGCTTCAAATCTGGCAGTAGCACACGCTCGGGCAGGGCTCAATGTCTTAGTCGTTCCTCTCGATCCACAAGATGGTAATCTCAGCCGACTATTTGGGGTCGACGAAGATCGAACAAACAGCAAGGCCGATAGCCTTGTTCGACACTTGGTCAAGAGTCCCGGAGGTCCATTTGATGATCTCATCCAAAGCGTCGAAGGGATCGATATTATTCCCGAACACAATACTCTCGCAGATCTCTCAGACCATCTCAATCGAGAACAACAAAAGGCTACAGATCTGGGCGATAGCTACAACATCTACGCACAGTTGCGTCGTGTCCTCGATGAGGCCGATGTTCCAGACAGATATGATGTCCTAATATGTGACCCACCTGCGACTGAGTCAGATCATCTGTACAACGCAATCTATGCGACGCGAAACCTCCTAATTCCGGTCGAGCCATCATGGAAGGGACAGGCGTCAATTGATGGGTTGGAACAGATGGCGACCAACTTTGCAGATGAACTTAACATTGATGTTGGTGTGCTTGGAGCTGTACCACTGGGCTACAAAGACACGATTGACCAGCGAGAGATGATTGAGAACGTACCGTTTTCCATCCCAGAAGTAATTGGAGAACGTGCAGCCCTAATGGAGGGCTGCTGGAAACAGCAGTGTTCTGCCTTCCGCTATGTTCGTGATCACCGAGCTCAACGACGTGACTACGAAATAGACACATTAGCTCAATTCGATAAGATTGCTCGACACCTCGAAGAATCAGCTGGTATTGAAGCTTCAAATCCACCTAAGCCAGGCGAGATCAACGAGGCAGAGGTAAAACAATGACTGGGTTCAAAGACGGTGCTGTAGGTTGGGACGATGATGACGAGGAGGAATCTAAGGATACTCACACTACGGATAGTATTGAGAATGAACCCGTGACCGAAACAAAAGATCAAACAACAAACGTCTCTGCAGGTTCATCACAGCCTCGTCTGCCATGGATTCACGGCCGCAACAGTATCACCGATGGCCGTCAAAAGACAGTTCAGCTTCACCTCCAAGAATCGACTATCGACCGAGAAAGAGAGGGAATGTCAGAGGTTCAACGGATCCTCGACGAAAATATAAAAAAAGCGGACCTGCGGGAGGCAGCACTTCTTATAGGACTGAGCCATCTCGGCGAGGTCTCAGATCAACTTAGGGAGTGGGGATACGATTATGAATAGTATAGCAACATAGAATATACGGCCGAGAAAAACCTGTGAGGACAACACGGAAGTTGGAACGCGACGTGTATGGATAGGCATTGGTCTTGCGTCGATAGTGAGAAGGATGTAGTGCCAACCAGTTTGACCGTCATTCAGGCATCCTCCGCAAACAGTCATGTGCCCACGTTGGGTACACAACGTGGTCGTATCCACTATGGTTATACGTATAGAGCAAGTACCGTTAGTTATGAGCCGAGAACGAACTGATTCCGGGCAGTACGCTGAAACGGTCACAATCGACCGAGTACGGCAGGTTTTCAGTACCGTCGCTGGCCCAGCTGTGACCAGTGCTGATATTGCATCAGAACTCGGCGTGACGGCAGAAGCTGCTCGCCGGAAACTGAATGAGTTTCATGGTCGGGGGATGCTCGGTAAACGGAAGACAGCTGGACGGAATATCTACTGGCTTCAGCCGGCGGGCGATGTCACAGATATCAATCCAGAAGATCCCGTCTGGGGAACAGAGCCAATAGCCGGTGATGAGACAGTGAGTGAAGCCGATATCGACGACGTGCTGTATGGCGAAATCAATGGGTAGTGCTGTCCAGAGATCTCCAGCTATCGTGGATACGGGGATGTTCTTCGCGTATTATTACGAGCCTGCGGAGCAGCACGCGCGTGCACGTGAAACACTTGATAGCATTGTAGATGGAGATCTTCCGTTTGGTCCACTGTTCACTACGCAGGCGGTGCTTTCGGAACTCGCAACGTTACTACTCCGGAAGAGTACTCACAACGAAGCGGTTCGGGCGGTCACTGAAATCCGTAACAGCGAGAGCTTCAACCATCTCGTGGTTGATCGAATTACCTTTGATACGGCATTGGAGCAATTCGAGCAGTACGACGATCAAACAATCTCGTTCGTCGATCACACGACAGCTGTGCTAGCTACAGAGCGCGATATTGACCACGTATTGGGGTTCGATAAAGACTTCCAGACGCTGGGTTTCACACGTGTACCAGTCGACACTGGGTTGAACGTCTAACACACATCACTGCAGTGCAGTTCGCATCGATTCGATTATGTTCTGTTCAGTTGGAGCAGCGAGATAGGGTTCAATAGCATCGTAGGAACTCCAGCCTCCAAGAGCCATGACGATCCGCGGGCTGACGTTCTCTTCGACAAGGAGGTGATTGGCCCAGCATCGGCGGAGGTCGTGCGTTGAGACACGTCGATAATCATCGTCTCCAGTTTCTTCGGCTGCTTTCTCGGCTGTTTTCTCAACCCAATACTGGACGGTTCGTTTGGATTTTGGAACCAGGCGTTCCTCGTCGTTGATCCCAGTCTGCTGTATGTAGCGATTGATCGTTGCCTCAACGTCACGTGGAAGCCATGTCTCGCGGTACTTACCCCCGGTATACTCACCGGTGGTGTCCTTTCCACCGACGACCTTCAGCTCAAAGTGCTTGCCATCGCTCATTCTGGAGACGTGTTTGGGCTTGACGTCGAGTACTTCCTGCACACGGAGCCCGCAATCACCCATCAGCCGGATAGCCACTTCCTGTTCGAACGTCTCTGCTTCCCGAGGTAGCACTTCGTATTCGCTCCGTGAGAGCCAGACGTTCCAAGAGCTATCTTTGTTCCGTTCTGTTCGCATTGCGTGTTACTCATGAGTATCATGCACTTAGCGATAGTGATTTCGGCCTTCGATAGGGGCTATTCCCAGTATAGGGCGAAATTTTTGCACGTTACTGTACAAACGTGCAATATAGTTGTCCTCCACGATTCGAAAAGACCGTGAGCAAGCCAGCGATTTTGTTATCCATCTAGTAAGTATGCCAGTGAAACACATAGAGGATATCTCAGAGTAGTTCTGTCAGTTAACTCGAAGCAAGTCTAAAGTACGTGAACTTCGGACTAATAGGTATGGACGATCAACCCGACACGCCACCTCGCCCAGATGGGGGCACTTCGGCCCTCCATACGCCACCGAGAGACATCTTGAACCAGGAGACGCTCAAGCCGGAGCTCCTTGCCGAGAATGCACCGGGCCTCGAAACACTCGTGAAGCTCCTCAACCAACCGGCTCTCGCTCGCGTCTACGTCTACGTTTGTTACTGGGGACCAGTTTCGCCACCAGAGGTTATGGACGATCTTGATCTCTCGAAATCGACAGCCTACGATTACGTCGACCGGTTAGTCGATTTAGGCCTCGTCGAGCGTGACGATTCGACTCGTCCACAACAGCTCACTGCAGAGCCTGTTATTCTCGTTGAGCCGTACACCCCGATCATCATTACGCCGACGGTCCTCCACGCATTTGCTCTTCAGGAAGTCGATGAGGACGTCGAATACTTTCTTGATCGATATGGTATCGGTAAGCTCGTGGCGGCACTCCGTGGTGCTGGCCTCCACCACGCGGGAAACATGACTCAGCGGATGGTTGCCAGTGAGATCGACGTTCGAGATACCGAGGCGATGATGATCATCTACGCACTCGTGCCCGCCCTCGCCGTTGGTCGGGAACAGGACCCGTATTTCGAGTATCTATTCCCAGACGTCCACAACCAGATGGATCTCCCTGATCTCGACGAGCAGGAAACATCGCCAGCACAGCCAGATGATGTCGAGTGAGGTCGCTAGATGAGTCAAGAGTCACCACTATCCGGGGGGAAGGAGGTCATTGTCGACGCGAATATCTTTATCGCGATAGGTGACCCGTCGAACACCAAATTCGTACAGTTTCGCTCTGCCGTACAGACCGCTGGCGTCGTACTGAAACTCCCTCGGCGGGTCATCGGTGAGGTTGGTGGACGAGACACTTACCGTGTTCAGACAGCACTCGACGAAGGATGGGCCGAGATCATCGATGCGCCAGACCCAACCGATGGAGATGCTGTTGCAGCGAGCGACATCGCCAGACGGACAATCGCGAACATGACTGACAAACCCGAACACGAAGTCGAAAAGACAGACACGATTCTTGCAGGGCTCGCGATCCAGTACGTCAGAGACCGCTCAACTTCGGGTGTGATCGTTCTCACCGATGACAAGCCAGCCAAAGAGGGCATCCAGAATGCCGTCACTGCACAGGGGTATACAGGGACAATTGAGGTATACGGTCTAGCCGATATCATTGGAGACGAACCTGGTGGCTCAATGCGACTGATTTGATCGCTTGTCGGCAGAGCTCCTCTTAGAACTGTAGACCGTTCCGTAGAATGGAGCAGCTGCAAGATAACTCAACGACCACCACTTGAGCTGAACAGCAAAACACGTCTGTTACGGGTTAGGAGGGACGGTCGTTTAACCGGCCTTGCCGGGTCTCACCCGATGCATCACCCAACATCAATAACCCGACCTACTCTACCGGAACACAACATGAGCTTACCGAACAACCCTTTAGACCCGCTATTCCTATGCGTCACACCGATCAAACTACCGGGCGGCGGTCACGCAACAGGCACACTGTTCCGATACGAGCAGGAAGGCGAGGAGACAGACTACCTAGTCACGAACCGGCACGTCTTCGTTGAGGAGAACGATGACGGCGAAGAAGAATTCGTAGCCGAGGAAGCCCGGATTTATCTGCGAGACAACGCGGACACACCGATGCTCCGTATCAGCCGCCCGCTGGACTTAGTGAAGGATGGCGAGCGGCAATGGATGGAGCACTCCGCTGAACCGCAACCCGACCTGGCAGTGCTCGAACTGTACGACAACTTGGATGATTACATCAATCAACCGATCGGCCCGCCGAACTTTCTCCCCGATGAACGACCGATAACAGCAGGTGAGGAAGCGATGATTGTCGGGTACCCAGTGATCGAACCGAATGACTATATGCCGATAATCCGGAGTGCCCTGATATCCAGTCATTACGGCGGCGGGTTTATGGGGAATCTCGCGTTCGCAACAGACGCGAATACGCACTCCGGGATGAGCGGAAGCCCGATCTTCACAACACCGTCGATAATCGATCAGATGGATGGCGGGCCTGTCGTGTATAAGCAGCCGCAGCGGTACTTCCTCGGAATTCACTCATCGACTCTGCAATCGCCCACGCATTCGATAGAGGAAGGCCCGCTGAATGTTAATTTCGCGTTCTACCCGGAGCAGATCATTGAGATTATCGAAAACAGTGAAGAGTGAACGCGTCCTCAGCCTCACAGTCAGACCTTCTCGTACCAGTTTCACACGATTCCGAGCGCGTTCTGGCCGCGCCGCTCAACCAACGATAGGAGCAGTACGATCGTTACGAATCACGACCCGATACCGGCCCGGTACCGGTACTGTCGGATCAGCCACGTCCCGAAGATACCCATCAAGACAGCGAAAAGCAGGGTACGGGAGTATCGAGGACGTCGTCGTAAATCCGTGCGAGACGGAAATTCATCACGCTGTATCGACCAATTTGACAACCGCGATTTGAGCAGGCCGTCATGCAAGACTCGCGTGTTGTATTCAGCACGTAGCTGGTGTCAATATTACTGATCTGATTGTTTCACTGGATTCGGTAAGAGCCTTGATTGCTTGTATATCGGACGATACGAAATGGTATCGACCGGTGTGTTCGTAGAGGATTGATCTACATTGATTGAGAACAGACTACATCAAAACTCGACCGATTACCGGTATCGCTCGGGCGGGTAGAAGATGACCTGTACTGCCGAGATTGTACTAGGACTTCTCAAGGATGCTGACTTCGAGGCCCCACTGGGCGGCAAACTCGAAGAGGTCAAACCACTGGTTGTACGGCGGCTCGGCGGCATCGAGCCGTTCGATGTTACCCCGATAGACGTGCATCGAGTAGACGGAAGGTTCGCCGTCATCGAGCCAGAGTGTTGCGTGGTCGTTGGCTGGTGGCTTGTGAGGCGGGCCTGTCGGGTCGTCATCGGCTTTGAGCGGGCTGTGGGGGACTCGTCATCACCTGTGATGGGCCATCGAATACAGGTTGTCTCGGCTGGCTCATCGAGGTCGAACGCCTCGACGAACTGATCGCGCTGATACTCCCCCATGATCGCGGCGAGTGCCCGCCAGATGTCGTTCCATTTGGGATCGTCTGGGTCGTGATCGAGGTAGTCATGGATAGCCTCACGTAGCTGCTCGTATTCTGGCCACGACGGTATCGGCTCGTTCGGACCTGGGGTTGGCAGGTCGTCAGTCATAGATGCCGAACTTGTAAATGGCGTCGAGGTACTGTTCACGAACCTGATCGCCCCAGTCGTGCGTGTAGACTTCCATGATGTCGTCTTCAACGTCGCCCCGGATGTATTTCACCAGTGACGGTGCTATCGAGTCGTCGTGATGGCCTCGTCCCGGTTTCATATTGGTCGTGAAGAAGTGACGGAACCAGTGGGGGGTGAACTCTCCTGTATCTCCGTCGTCGAGGAGGCCAGTTTCTTCAGCCCAGTAGTTCGTCAACTTATCATTCGGATTCATTTTCCCAATTCGAGTTGGTTTTCCGGCGGGCTTTACCCACAGGGGATGTGGGTAACTCGTCTCTGGTCGGACAGCAAGCCAGTCGAGTAGTGCTTTCTTCAGTTCTTCGTCGATTGGGATTTTCGTGCCACGTTTCCGTTTGTTACCGAGCTTTCGTTTCTCACCTTGGAATGTCTCATATCCTGTCGGTTCGCTCGGAATGTAGAGCGTATCTGGGTGATCGGCAACCTCGTCAACGAGCGTCACGTCGTGCTGATCGAGAATGGTGTCGTAGATTTTGTGGTCGAGATGCAGGAATGGGAGGTCGATATTGTAGTTCTCTCCTAGTCGCATACCTGTCTTCGCAAACATGACGCCCATCGCCCGCTGCTGAAGGTTTGGAATGGCTCGCAGATACTTTCCAATTTCATCAACTGTTAGGTCGCTTTTATTGGGGTCGTCATGGTCGAACTCTGTCTCGTCCAAGACGTAGGCGACTGGATTCGATTCAATCACGTCACGTTCCAGTAACTCCATCAAAAACGACTGGACTATTCGCAAATTTCCTTCGACAGTTCGAGACCCCAACCCAGCGTCTTCGAGCTGTTGCTTGAACGCTCGTGCATCGGCAATGGTCATCTCATCGCGCCAGATACGGACGACGTTTCCTTCGTCGTCTTCTTCTCTAACGAACTCATCCCATGCCTCCCACTTTACTGACGGTTCGCCAAGTTCTTTTAAACACTCCCAATCGTATCTTTCGGGATTTCCGACGAGGATACGGGCGATGTCGCCAAATCGCGTGTCTGTCACGTCATCGACGTTCTGCTTGTGTTCGAGGTACTTTTTTAACGGTTCGCTGTACCACTCCTCCTCAAAATTGAGGTTACCGTATTTACTCATTGGTGGGGATCTTGAGATATCCGCCCTTTGAGCGGCGATACTTTGCTTTTTGTTCGTCGCAGAGTTCGTCTGCGAGTGTGGCGAGATCGTCTTCGAGAAGGTCAACGAGATCATCTACATCCTGTGCATCGTCAGTAGAGAGATTCGCGTGTATCCAAGCTTTGAGTTGGGTTTCAATTTCGGACCCTGTACTCTCGTCTAGTTTGAGTGTGTTTGGAGTCGCTGGTGTTTCGTTCGGCGCATAGTCGTGACCGAATTGTCGACGCCCTCCACGGATCATGCGTTTGGCATATTCGCTCCGCGATAGATTCCGTTCATCAGCCTCTTTCAGCCACTCGTCAGGTACGTCGCTTATCTGTATGAATGCCATACGTAATTATGAACTCAATACATAAACAAGTAAGTTTTTCTGATTTAAAGAATTACAAAGAGTGTAACACCACTAAACATAATTATTATTACTATTTTTGTCTGATAAGCAGACGGCTCCGCGATGTGTCTTTAGATTTCAAAGAGTGTCCTGTGCACTCTTTACAAATTTTTGAATTCGCTCCGTCTTGCTGTCCCAAAAACTTAATACCGGACCTGATACACTATCTTGAATAAATGAGTGGATCAGAAAACCCGACGATTTCGTTCAGCAAGAAGGTTGATGACAAAGGGCGGCTCGTCATACCAAAAGAGCATCGTCAAGCACTCACCATTGAAGGGCGGGAAGCACTTGTCGAATTCGAGGCCAAGAAGGTAACCTATCTCGACGAAGACACCGGGGGTGACGCCTAGAGCTGACGCTCTGTGCGGCGAGGAAAGGGGAACAAAAGTATGGTTGTTGTTCCCCGTTCGATGGACATCTTGGCCGGATGGTCCATCTACTCCTTGCTTTCCTGAGTATTAGGGTCTTACTCATCCCGAAGCTACAGGTTGCACTTGCTGAATATCGTGTTATCGGCGGTGATGAGCCATGAGCGTCGATGATCTCGACGTGGACTGTCTCACTAACTACTTCTATCAACCCGCCCCAGAATGTTCTAACCCAGTTGAACCTGTCACACAACTACTAGCCAATAATTTAAGTCAATCCGCTGCACAAGACAAGCTATCAGCTAACGAAAGAAGATCCACTAAAAGGGGCAGGTGCCTAGACAACTCCTGCTTCTGTACGAAACGACATAAGCGTTTGCCTTCAGAGAGCCTCAGCTCTGTCTCTCACGGTAGAGATCGGAGTGGAACAAACTCGCTGAGCAACGAGAGTGTCGGCTACACCAACAGAATCCACGACAACAGAAACTGAAACACGATACATATGACTCAAGAGCGTAGTTCCAAACGACAGTCCGGGTGTGAAGTTCCCACGCCTCGCCCCGGATGTCGTTCTGCAGTATTCCTCAAGCGGATCAGTGAAGTGATCCTGCAAGGAGCGTGTGACTGAATGCTCCTATTAGTAGTGCCAACGTTGGTACTATTGATTCTTTCGCCGTCTAGCCGCAGGTCCATCTTCACTACATCCGCTTTATCGAAAGGCGGACAAAATGACGGTATCTTACGATAGAGAGAAACAACACTCGAATATTCGAAAGGTAGCTCCTGATGGATCCCTTTCGCCATCTGGTATCGTTGTCAACGATATCACGCCGAGAGTCACTGAGTGGATTCCGAAGCTGCTTGACGAACTACTTCCGTCTAGTCTTCACACAATTCGGAAGTTCATCTGCGAGATTGATCCACAGATCCTCAGACACGGACGCTATGGGTCGGTGTTGCCCGTTCTCCACGACAAGACCCTCGGGTACGGGCGACGAAGATCGAACGACCCCACGCAGGTATGGAGCGATAGCGAGGCAGAAGCTGTCGACTACCAGAACTCGCTGGTTGAGTTCGCAACCAAATACGCTGAGCCGTCAAAGGATGATCTCTCGACGTACCATCAGCAGCGATATCAAAAGCTCAAACAGCTACTGACGACTGTTGGGACTGGTAGAGGATCAATGAATGGTGGCCTCGAGTCACTTGCCAAGGGGCCTGTGCGTGTTCATCAGGAACTCGATGAGACTCCACAATCCATTACATTGATTCTTGACGGTGAATCGTGGACAGATCTCAGTGATCGTTCTACTGGTGTGCGAGCTCTCGCAGCGATTGTTGTCCTGGGGTCCGCATTTGATGTTCGATTAATCATCTCTCCGACTCTTGATGCTACCCTTGAGCGAGACTATCCAAACTGGTATGATGCTCATCTCAGTCTTACTGAGCGTGCTGATGGGTCCTGTATGGAGACTGTCTCTGATGGTGAGGAGACATTGGATAAACAACTCAAGCAGGTATGGGATATTATCAAAGAGCTCCCTGAAGTGTCTGGTCGACTCCGGCTCCTAGGGAACCTTCCTGTTAACGGAGAACGCGAATACCGTGATCTCAAGCAGGACGATGAGATCGGTGTCAAGTCGGGGACTATCGGACGCTACATTGTCGATCTAGAAGAAAGAGGGCTCGTAGACATTGATCGTCGAGGGCGGTACAATAGTGCGTCTCTCACGTCACTTGGCCAGCTTGCTGTCGAGGAGTTTCTCACTGCTGACTACCGGCTGATTCACCCCTCCCAGTCGACGTTGGAGACGGCTCTTACGCTGACCCCTCAGTCCGATGCAGGTACAGTGTATAGGGCGCAGGCAAGCACGGAAGGGGGGGATGGATTACCTCCGACAGCAACCGCCGAGGAGTGGCTCGCGACAACCGGCTCTCCAGCGAACGGCAACAGCTACGTCCAGTGGCTCAACGGCCCATCTGATGTCCTCGACGCTTGGGGAATGCACCAGCGATACGGTGCTAGCCGCCGAAACCCCGGGGTAAACCTCGCCGATGACCTCCTCTCGAAGTTCGACGACGGTCGAGTTTCCTATCTCAGCTGTTTCGACGACGATCTCCTCGTTATCTCTCAGTGGGGTGGGCCACTTCCCACACTAGGACGTATCGCGGGAGCCTTACTGAGCAACAAAGCACTGAGTAAGATACTCTCTCCGTCTGCCCTCGGTAACGAGTTCGAGGAGATCGATGATGCCGTGGTCGACAAACTCGACGAAAAGGCAGGAGATATTCTCCGGTGGGGCCATCAGATCGGGTGGTTCAGCGAGGACGAAGAACAGTATGATGACTGGAAAGACCGCATCAGCACTGTTCGGAGCCTCTGCCTCGAGAAAGTTGGAGAACTCACCAACAGCGACGATGTTGAGGCTCGAACTGAGTTGTTCCGAGACCTCCAGGGACTGATCGCTTCAGCAACCCAGCTGTACTACACCATTGACGTCGACGTGACGATCAACGTCCGAATGCCGGATACTGGGATGTTGGTTCGAGACGACAAACGCCTGAATGACTTCCTGGATTTCGCTCGGTACACGGTTCCCAAACAGTCTGTCTACGGGATCCACTCGGGATACCGAATGCTCCTGGAAGATCGCGAGCAGAAACTGAAAATGCGGCTGCCGTATGATGTTGATGAGGCCGATCCAACGATGCACCTGACCGCCTCATGGGTGTTTTCGGGGCCGACGATGACGGATCTCAAAGCAGACATAGAGGAGGCCATCGAACGGGAAGCAGGTGAGATTCGAGAAGCCATCGCTGACGGAACAGAGACTGCACCGGTGATGGAAATCCCAGTGCAGATCTCGAACACCTACACCGCAACTCGTGAGCTCATTGAGGAGTTCGCGACCTCGAAAGGCTACGAGGTGTCTTATCGCGGCGATATCCATGAGCGAGACGACGACCTAGAGCGTCTGACTCGGCTCTTTCTCCGGGTCTTGGGGACCGCTGATCGGCCTCATCGAGCGTGTCCTTCGGACGTCGCCGAAGCGATGCTGCATATTGCTCGGTCGACTCGGAGCTTCGATTTCATCAGCATCAAAGACATCTCCTACGGGCTGTCACAGCTCCCAACAGATCGGTTGCTTCCCGAACTCCCACCGACAGCGACGAAACTGCTGAAAACACTGCTCAATTCTCCGGATCCACTGGGCCGATCAGCAATCATCGAGAAGGCTGGAATCTCTGGGAGTAGCTACGATCGGTACATCAACGAACTGGCTGCGTGGGACATCATCGAACCGACCGAATCCGGGGGTCGACGGCAGTGGGAAGCCCACTTAGAGCCGTGGTGGAGTCCACAAAGCCATCACGAGGAGCCGTTTGGTGAACCAGATCCAGACACAGCGATCATTGACGCAACGTTCGCTCGTGATATTGGGAGTCGAGTGTTGTGCCACTACATTTCACACTACGATCTTCCAGAGTTAGAGGAGGTGTATATGAGTGGTTTATGCCCAATTAGTCCGGATGACGACATCCGGGTGTTATTCACACGCCATGCTCGGTTATCCCGGTGGTGGGCGTTCCTGTGGGGAGCGTATGCCGATGAGAGTGAACTCAAGACTGGTCCTTCAGAGGTCTCACCATCGTCAACAGGTATGATCCGTTTAGGTCGATTGGAAGTCGACACTCCTCAATCGCATCTCCGAGAAGTTTCATCGATGCCGTCTGACTGAGTATGTCCGGGTACACTCTCTGTCCAGGGTGGTACTAGAGAATCTGAAACGGTTGGTGCTGCTCTTTGCCAGTGAATTATACTGAGCGTAGTTTGTTGGCTCATCCAATAAGAACAGCGGAAGCAGTGGTGTGTGGCTCTATCAAAAAGCCAAAAATTCCGGCTCGAGAAGCCAGCTAACTGCGTTCTTCTCCGGAAGTAGTGGTGTGGTAGAGTACTCCTTATACAATTCACACACACCTAACCACGTTATTTAAAACCAAGAAGTAACGTTGATAGAAAACTCGGTTACGGGTGTGCAAGACTGTGAGTGTATGTGTTTCATTAGTCTAAGAGAGATAAGACCTCCTAGATGGGCAACACACCCCTCATATCGAATGTAAATGTGCTGATTACGAGTATTAGAAACGCTGTATAGTAGATCTTCTATGATTGTATAGACATTTACCCACTGATTCAAGATATGTTTCTCGCTTGATTATATGTTTATGAAGAAGAATTGTTGGTAAGCGCGTCTGGTATCGGAAGTACGGCTACTGGGGTGACCTACTCTCTTTGAGGATGGGGATTTTGTCTATCTAATCGGCATACTGTTCTTGAACCTCATGCTCTTCGGCGACCAATTTTTCGACCCCCGTTTTGATATCATGAGTAAGGACAGTGTGGCCGAGGTCGGTCAATATATACTCCATGAGTGTATTCCTTAGTACCTCTTGTTCACTGATGGTTGTTCGTGGCTATATCATGGCAAGCTGCGTTCACCACTACATTTATCCATGGTTAAGACGTGACTTTAGACACGCATGGCCACAGAAAAACCACGCTCTGACGAACCCCTCGATGATGAAGACCGTGTTATCGAAGAGCGTGCAGAGAAACTCGACGATGAAAATAATCTCGTCGACGTCGAAGACTTTCTAGACGATATCTGAGATCTATTTTCCGGGCCCTAATTGAGATTTTTTATACCCTCTCCGAGAAGATAGCAGTAATTGATGGGCATCTCGGAGTTCAAAGTTCTTGATGAAGATGTGTCGCAGGATCTTGCAGGATTCCAAGCCCACGAAGTCGACCGGATTAAATCGAAAATACAGGACATCAACACTGCTTGTGTTTTAGGTTCACGAGATCCACGTTTTCATCACGATTACACGAAGCTCGCTGGTGGCAGTGATAAATACACGTTCTATCGGAAGTGGGTTGGCCGTGATAAGTTCCGCCTCATCTTCGAAGTTTCTGGTGAGCGAATGGTGCTGGTCGCAGTCCTAAAAAAGGATGATCACGCCTACAATCCATCAGAGTACGCTCAAAGAATGAGCGAATTCGAAAGTGGAGATAGACAAGGCGAAATACCTTGATCTGGCGAGAATGTGTGTAGTCGGTCTGATTTGCTCAACAGACGACGGAAACGTGGGGTGGGTTCCCTGATACTAAATAGGTGGTATGACAATTATAGCACCCAATATTAGCACTCTAACAGCGGAAACGTGCTCTTCTCTCCCAACTCAAATTCTCATTGTACGTGCGTGAGATGTGATATTTCATTTCGGTAATCACAGCGCCCACACACCACATCCGAAGTGTATCTGCTGACATATTTTGGTCCGCTCAATGAGAACAGCGGAAGTAGTGGTGTCCCATCTGTGAGAAAAAATACTGGAAGTAATATGGTGTAGGTGATCGCGAAAGCACTGGAACCAGTGGGGTAGATTACTTATAAAAGAATGGGAGCATAGGAAACATTGGAAGTGGTGGTGTAGTAGATCGCTATAAGAACCTATCACTCTAGCAACGAAAATAGTGGTATGTATTTCTTATATTATGACCGACACCGACTGCGATAACGTCGCTGGTGTCGAAGATCCTGATATACACAAGCGATATCTATCGATCTCGCGCGTCCGGAACCGAATCAACGAAGAACTAGCTAGGGATGTCGAGATCCTCGAAGAGCATCACTCTGAGCTCCTGGAAGAACTGAAGGATGTCGTCTGCCTCGAAACAGATGGCGAAAATGATGACTGAGATTATCGAAGAGCACGCCCACGGTGTAAGATTGTTCGCGAGCCCTGTCGACGGTGACGAGGTCCGTTATCACTACGAGGGTCTGATGGATCGAATCAAGAGTTTCTATACTCCCGACAAGGCGCGGCTGTTTGCCGATGTGCAGACTGCTGTCGGCGACTTCCGAGAGGAGAAACCGGTGAACGGGGTGTACTACCCTCTGTTGCACAGTCCCGCAAAGATGTGCTGATGACCTACTACATGCCCAACCTACGATGTCAATCCAGTGGATCCTCAGACAATTCGATCTCCCTGAGGAGCGGGTTCGAGAGTACTAGCCTCACTTCGAGATCGTGCCGAGAAGCACTGAGAGAATGCTACCGATGAGTAACCGATCTGCTTCGGGGCAAATGTATCTCAGACAAAGAAATAGCTGAGTCCGACGCCGGTGTGTGATTTCTAGAAGAAACTTGTTACCGGGAAAGTTTATTTGCCTTTCATGTGAATGTTAACATATGTCTGAGGACACACAAAACCTCACAGACGAAATAATCTGGAATGCCTTCGACCGGATTGAGGGGTGTGTCCCTGATGGTGCCAAACCGAAAACGGAGGCTATAATCAGGCAGGTTTTTGGTCGTGTCGCAAAGTCCTCTAGAGTTCAGTAGTAACTGACTCCCGTGAAGGCGGGGTTGCCTCTGGTGTCCAAACCGAGGTACCCCATGCACGCCACAATCGACGTGCGGTTCGAACTGAGTATCG
>Ga0208281_10015_pt1 | contig 72733 bp, 68 predicted proteins | sample AntDeeMetVIRDL14_FD_184781 | JGI IMG/M metagenome (GOLD analysis project Ga0208281, IMG submission 184781) | Saline lake microbial communities from Deep Lake, Antarctica, in enrichment culture - Antarctic Deep Lake Metagenome VIRDL14 (SPAdes)... ... | reverse complement strand
CCACGCACGAGCACAAGTGTTCCTCGCGCTGTGCCTTCGTCTCGTTATTGCGATCACCAACGACGAACGCGGAGACAATCCAGGAAGCACCGTCATCACGCTATGAGAACTATTCTATGACACCCTCTAAATTAGACAATAACACTGGCCTATCTGAGGAATCTTGATAATGATCCTCAAGTTCGCTAATTACTTGCCCCCATGTTCTATCTTTTATTTGTCTGTCTGTATCATATTCGTACCAGTCGCGGAGACAGTATTCTACGGCTCGCAGCGAAAGCATTACTGAGGCGGTTGTTGAATTAACAGATAGACAAACACACGATTGTTTAAAGTCATTTTTAGGCCGATCATCTAACCATGACCAGACATCATCTCGAAAGAACGAGCTAGGATTTTGAATAACCTTCTCAAGATTAATCCGAGATGTTCCATTTTCATGATATGTAAATTTATTTTTAAATTCTTTTGATAAGATGTATAACCAATCCACTGATTTATCTATTATCTTTTCTGTATCTAAAAGTGAAAAATTATCAAATGATTCGTGATGAAATGGTGTTCTTTCGTCAGAACCTATTTCATCTTCCTTTATATATTTCTCTGCGAACCTCTGTCGTTGTTGTTTTATTTGAGTATGAACATTTGGTGCGAGATTATGAGCAGCTAGCGTGACTTCGACAATGAATAAGTCTGCTATCAAGAAGTGTGTATCATAATTATAATCATCGTCTATTTCTCCATCTGATTCAAGCAGATGTTTACGATGACTACAAGATACCCTGATATTTTCTAACTTTCTTCCAACACTATAAGCAGTAGCGAATGATAAGGGCCATTGTTCATTATTTGAATATTTAGTAGTATCAATTTCTATCATTTCTTTTGCTGATATATGTTCGTCGTGTTCTCCAAATTCGTGTACATCAGCTACTACGTCATCATAGACTTCCGTAAAATCATAATTCATATACGATTGTTTTTATTAACCGAACTTAATTCCCCACTATAATTTTTAGAGTGGCCCACATTTTCAGATTGGCATATGTTCTTCAAAATGAAGAATGAACTTAGTACAACTGACTAATCTGGTCTGGTTTCGTCATCCAGTGCTGCGGGTAAGTGTTCTTCCGACTGTTCTACGAAGTCGACGGGATCATCGAAGCCGTGCATCGCCGCGATCTCGGCTTGCAGCTCGCGGGCTCGGTATGCGCGAGCGTCGTCGGTATCTCGCAGCACGTCTCACTGGGAGATCGCCTCGACGATCAGTATCCAATCCTGTGGATGCCAGTCTGAGTGCATACCGGCAGTCGATTCGTTATATTTTATAAAATTCGTGAGCCGTCGACGATGATACATCAATCTAAAAAATGAGTCAACGGGGGAATTGACTTCTTGTGGAGGGCCGGGGGCAAGCGGGCACCGAGTTCATAGGGGCCAATGAACCAGATGTGAGCTTACCCAAAGGATGGCAACAGACCAGACAAACTTAAATGTAATTTCTAGTGATCTATGGATATACACATTCGGTCAAACACATACATCAATAATGTAGTGAAGTAGGGAATTCTTAGTTTGCTGGCCCTCGATTACGGAGCAGTTGACCTAACTCCTCCCAGTCGACATCCCAAGCGAAGAGACCGACCTCCAGATTCCACGCCCACGGTGCAGCGTCGTCGGGATCAGGCTCTTCGAGGGCAGGTTCGAGTTCGTCGACCATCCCGCCGAACAGCCGATCAGTCGTGACGTCACTGTCAGCAGGCCAGTTCTCGAAAAAGTCGACTTCCGTTTGTAAGCAGTTGAAGACCGAGCGTCGGAGAAATGGGCCCTACCGGATTTGAACCAGTGACCACCGAGTTATGAGCTCGGCGCTCTAACCAGACTAAGCTAAGGGCCCTCTGGCGTTGATACCGGCCGGTCCCATATGAGAGTGTCGAGTTCTTGTGGTGTCGACGCTCGTAATTGTGGTTCGTTGGTGGTGTTTAGGTGGCTAGAATTATTTTAAGAACCAGAAAGCCCCCGAGCTATCGACTCTCGCGGCTCGCTGTCGTTGGAGAGAGCTTTGCTCTCTCGTGATCACGAAAGACCGGGGCTCTTTCGAACGACAACGAAGTGAGGAGCGCAGCGAGGTCCTCGACAGGAGCGAGTCGGGGCTTTCTGGTTGTTCACAGCCACAATCTCTCAGCTAAACACAGTCGACTATCTGGTACGGATATGCTTCGTGTAGTGTTCTGAAAGGCTACTCGGAGCAGACGCTCTTCAAAAGCTATCGCAATAGAATGACGCCATCGCCAGGGCTCGAACCTGGGACCACCTCGTTAACAGCGAGGTGCTCTACCAACTGAGCTACGACGGCTTTGCGCAATTACGTGTAGTGGAATGGATTTAATAGGGCTTTCGCTTTTCGCCCAACGGAAGCGACATGCTTTCACACGGCGTCTTCCAATTCCGCTGTATGACTACACTCGATGACGTGCTCACGACGGTCTCCGAGCGCGTCACGCCGACCGCCGAGGAACGCCAGCGGCTCTCGACGGCCGCGGCAACCCTCACCGACCGCGCTCGGGCGGCCATCGATGACCGCGGACTCGATGCCGACGTGATCCAAGTCGGCAGCACCGCCCGCGGCACCTGGCTCGCTGGCGACCGCGATATCGACCTGTTCATCCGATTTCCCCCAGACCTCCCCCGCGAAGACCTCGAAACCTACGGTCTCGACATCGGCCACGAAGTGCTCCCGGATGGCCACCAAGAGTACGCCGAACACCCCTACGTCAAAGGCGACGTCGACGGCTTCGACGTCGACTGCGTTCCCTGTTACCGCGTCGAATCGGCCACAGACATTCGCTCGGCGGTCGACCGCACGCCGTTTCACACCCAGTATCTCGAAGCCCGAATCGACGAGGACCTCGCGGGCGACGTCCGCGTCTTCAAGCGATTCTTAAAAGGAATCGGTGCCTACGGGAGCGATCTCAAGACCCGCGGCTTTTCGGGCTATCTATCGGAACTGCTCGTGGTCGAACACGGCGGCGTGATTCCACTGCTGAAGGCCGCAGTCGACTGGCACCCGCCGGTCGAGTTCGATCCCGAGGGCCACGGGACGACGACGTTCGATGATCCACTGGTCGTGATCGACCCCACCGATCCCGACCGTAACGTGGCGGCGGTCTGTTCGGCCGAAAACGTCGCGCGTCTCCAGCATTACGCCCGCGAACTACTGGCCAACCCGCAGCTTGGGCTATTTTTCCCAGCCGAGCCGGAGCCACTGAGTGCCGATGAGATCCGCGAGCGACTGGCGCGCCGAGAGACGGCCCCCCTCGCACTGGCCTTCGAAACGCCGGATATCGTCGACGATCAACTGTACCCACAACTCCAAAAATCGCTTGCTGGCATCGAGTCCGGGCTGGAAGGTCACGACTTTGATGTCTTTCGATCAGACCTATTTGTCGACGAAGACAGCGACACCACAGTCCTCCTGTTTGAACTGTCGACTGCCCAGCTCCCGGCGGTCGAACGCCACGAGGGACCGCCCGTGGCAGTCCGTGACCACGCGACCGGATTCTTCGAGGCGTATGCCGATGACGACTCCTGTTTCGGGCCGTTCCTCGATGGCGACCGCTACGTGGTCGAACGTCCCCGAGAGTGGACCGACGCCACCGACTATCTCGAAAGCGACGCCCTCCTAGAGGTCGGTCTCGGCGTCCGGATCGAGGAGGCACTCGGGGATGACTACGAGCTACTGGTCGACGAGGAGATCGTCGAACTGGTCGAAACCATCGGAATGGGTCTCACCGAATACCTGACCCCGCAGCCCTGACTACGGACTCCCGACGATCCACAGTCTCGCATCTCACTAACACTCTGTGTCGGCGATACGTTTTAGCCGCCAGTTACCCGAGTAGTAGCTATGGACCGCGAGACGGCCACGCCAACGGTCGACGGGATTCCGGGCGAGCGGGCACAGCAGTGGGTCGACCACCACCACGGAACCGCGGCCCCGAGTACCTACGTCTACGAGTTCGTCTGGGATCTCTCGGGGCCAGCCGAGGGACCCTTTTGTACCGACGTCGACGGCAACGTGCTCATGGATTTCACGAGCCACGTCGCCGCCGCACCGCTGGGCTACAACAACCCGAAGATCATGGAGCCGCTCGCCGAGTTCGATCTGGTCGACCCCTTAAAAATCGCCGGGCAGGATTTCTACGTTTCCAGCGGTCAAGATCCGACAGACGACTCACTGCCCGGACCCACCGGGTTGATGGATCGACTCGTCGACATCACCGACGAATACGGGATGTCGACGGTGTTTCTCTCCAATTCGGGCGCTGAAGCGGTCGAAAACGCGATCAAAATCGCCTACGACCACAGCGAGGGCAGCCAGTACGGGATTACCTTCGACGGCGCGTTTCACGGACGGACGTTGGGCACACTCTCGCTGAATCGCTCGAAGGCAGTGCATCGTCGACACTACCCCGAACTCCCCTCGATTCACGACGTCCCGTTCTGTACGGATCGGAGCTGTAGCCCAGCCGGTTGTGATTGTGGGTTTTTAAATGAGGATGGCTCTCAGCTCCGCCGGATGGTCGACCCCGACCGTGGCTACCTCAATCCCGACGAAGTCGCCTTTATTATTCTCGAACCGGTGCAGGGCGAGGGCGGCTATCGAATTCCGAGCCAAGCCTTTGGCGACGAACTCGCGGCAGTCTCCGAGGAACACGATATCACACTGATTGCCGACGAGATCCAAAGCGGGCTGGGCCGCACCGGCAAAATATGGGGATCGGACCACTACAGTTTCGAACCGGATGTGATCAGCGCTGCCAAGGCGCTCCGGGTCGGGGCAACGGTCGCCCGCGAGGAGATGTTCCCGGACGAAACGAGTCGACTCTCCTCGACGTGGGGCGCGGGCGACATCCTCGCCTCCCTACAGGGCGCACTCACGATTGATGCAATCGAGGAGTACGATCTGCTGTCGAACGCAACCCAGCGTGGCCAGCAGTGTCTCGAACTGCTGGCTGATGGACTTGGCGACGAGGACTGTGTTGTCGACATCCGTGGATTGGGACTGATGCTCGCCGTCGAGTTCGACACCAAGGCCCACCGAAACGCGATTCAAAAGGCAGCCCTCCAGCGCGGCCTCCTCACGCTCGGCTGTGGCCACAGCGTCCTCCGACTCCTCCCACCCCTCGATGTCTCCGAACGGGAGATCGAACTCGGCGCGGATCTACTTATAAAATCCGTCGACGACGTGGTCTGACTCCGTTCGCTACATTCGGTAGCGGTTCGAGTCGTCGAGCGACGGGAGGCTGTCGCCACCGGTCATCTCCTCGAAGGTCATCCCCGAGAGATACTCGTCGTAGGTTACGTCGTACCCCGAGCGGAGATGGAAATCCAGATCGCCGGAGTCGACGGTCTGGCGGTAGAGCACATGCACGCCGCGGCGAAGGAGTTCCTCGGGGTCATCAGTGTCGAAGGCCGCAGCCAGCATCGCAAGCTCGTTTTTGGTTTCACGATCTAGTGAGACGGTAAACTCGTCGTCGAGGTCGCTGTACTCGTCGGTAATATCCTCGGTCAGCTCATCCAGACTCATACGGAAGCCTCGCACAGCAGACGGAAACGCGTTGCTGTTCAGATACACCTCTCACCTATATGTAAATAAAATGAACGCGGTGGCTGTGAGACGGATTACTCGTCGCGGGCCCAGTCGGTCGAGCGCTCGACGGCGTCCTTCCATCGGTCGTAGTTGACTTCGATGTTAGCGTCTTCGTCGACTTCGAACGAGCGGTCGATCTGCCAGTTGTTACGGAGTTCGTCAACTGTGTCCCAGTAGCCGACCGCGAGGCCAGCGGCGTAGGCCGAACCGAGCGCGGTGGTCTCGTCGACGACTGGTCGGACGATTTCGGTCCCGATGATGTTGGACTGCAGCTGACAGAGGAAGTTGTTCTTGACGGCTCCACCGTCGACACGGAGGCTGGCCAGGTCGATGTCTGCGTCCTCGACCATTGCCTCGGCGACGTCTTTGGTCTGGTAGGCGATGGATTCAAGGGTTGCACGAACGACGTGCTCGCGTCGGGTACCACGTGTCATACCAACGATGGTACCGCGTGCGCGCTGATCCCAGTGGGGTGCACCGAGACCGGCGAAGGCGGGTACGACGTAGACACCGTCCGTCGAGTCCACGCTGCGTGCGAGGGACTCGGATTCGGCGGCATCCTCGATAAGGGTCATGTCTTCGAGCCACTCGATGGCGGCACCAGTGATGAAGATCGAGCCTTCGAGGGCGTACTGAACTGGCTCACCCGAGCGCTGGAAGCCAATCGTGGTGAGGAGGCCGTGTTCGGATGGAACGGCCTCGTTGCCGGTGTTCATCAGCATGAACGAACCGGTACCGTAGGTGTTCTTGGCGTCGCCTGCGTCGAAACAGGTCTGACCGAACAGCGCGGCCTGCTGGTCACCGAGCGCGCCTGCGACAGGCACTTCGGCACCGAGGAAGCCGTCTGCGTCGGTCGAACCGTAGGTCTCGTCGTCCGACGAGGGTCGGACTTCCGGGACCATCGCCTTGGGCACGTTGAACAGGTCGAGCAGTTCGTCGTCCCATTCGAGCTCGCGGATGTTGTACAGCATCGTCCGCGAGGCGTTCGAAACGTCGGTGATGTGGTTCCCGGTGAGGTTGTAAATGACCCACGTGTCGATGGTCCCCATCAGGAGTTCGCCTTCCTCGGCGCGCTCGCGGACGTCCTGCGGTCGGGATCGCTGCAGTTTGATCGGGTCGGCGTTGTCGAGGATCCACTCGGTTTTGGTCGCCGAGAAGTAGGCGTCACATTCGAGACCCGTTTTCTCACGGATGTCCTCGACTTTGCCCATCTCCTGAATCTCTTCGACGCGGTCGGTGGTTCGGCGATCCTGCCAGACCAGCGCGTTGTGGACTGGTTTGCCAGTTTCGGCATCCCACACAATCGTAGTTTCACGCTGGTTGGTGATGCCAATCGCCTCAAGCTGTTCTGCGTCGAGACCAGCATCATCAAGCGCCGTGTTGATTACGGACTTCGTGTTCTCCCAGATCTCCATCGGGTCGTGTTCGACCCAGCCGGGCTCCGGATAGATCTGCTCGTGTTTCTCGTAGGCGTTTGCAACGACGTTACCACCATGGTCAAAGACCATGAACCGCGTTCCTGTGGTTCCTTGGTCGACGGAACCAACGTATGTATCCTGTGACATTTTGATATACCGAACTGCATTGGGGGGAGCCGTTCTCCGTCAGCTAGGCCCTAGTCGATATGACGAGCGCCCAAGCTGTATATGAAATGGACAAACAGAATGATAAACCATTTGGAACCGGTGAAATGCCTGAATATACACAAAGATTCAAAAATGGATCTTGGCTCGTGATATATCTCGCTTATTAGTCAACGTGTGAAATGACATTGAAAACTACAAGCGTCCTCATGGACGGGGCTTCATGCCTGATTATGTATTTCACCAGCATCGGGGCAGTTCCCAGCCCTCCGGGTCGACCTTTCAACTCGCCTCCACTCCTTGGAGCAGGACTGCGACCGCTTTCACTCCGAAAAGTGTCGCTTTCCATTGAGATCTATACTGAGCTGGAGCGACTGTGGCTGAAGCAAACAAGCCGGTTGGTTCACCGCTACTAGTTGTAGTCTGGAGCAGATGAGTCGATCAGTTCCGGTGCCGGGGCTATACTGAAATTTGATATAGCAGCATACAATTTATATCATAACCCCCCGGCGATTGAACGACTGTTTCGATACGGTTGTGGGCCTGCGTATCCGCATTTAGCATATCAAAAATACTCATTGGTTGCTTGGAACATAACTAATTATGTCGTTATTGATTACACTCCCAATCCCACACAATATATTTAAGCAAGTTACTACGTTTGATACTACTGATGAGTGCAACAGATACATCAATCCATCTCTACTGGGCAACCGGCTGTACGAGCTGTCTTCGAATTAAGGAGTTCTTAGAGCGCAATAACACGTCGTTTGTCTCGCACAACGTCATTCAAAAGGACGGATCGACGGACGCGGACGCCGAATCAACCGTTGGTATTCAGGGTGTCGACCCGGAGATCATGGACGAGATGGCCGAGCTCGGACTCCCACAACACGTCCCAATCGTGCGACGCGGTGAGGAGTGGGCCGATGGCAAGGATTTGGAGAACGTCGCCGAGCTGGTCGGCATCGACTACGACGCCGAGCCGCTGCCGGTCGAGGAGCTGTACCGTCGACTCACTGTCCTCTTGGAGACCACACAGGAGTATCTCGAACTCCTGCCGGACGACGAACTGGAGACCCATATCCCAAACCGCCCCCGGAGTTACGCCGATCTCGTCCAGCACATCTACAGCCTTCCCGATGTGTTCATGATGCATGAGGCGGGCGTCCCGATGACAGGTGTCCCCCGAATGGAACATCACTGGGACCACAACTCGAAGATCGCCCTTCGGACCTACGGCTCATCGGTCCAGGGACGGTTAGATGACTGGTTTGAGAGTGCGGGACAAACCTGTGATTGGTCCGAAACAGCAGATGTGTTCTGGGGCCAGCCGACAAAACACGCCTTTTTCGAGCGGACGACGTGGCACACCGGCCAACACGTCCGGCAACTGGAGTGGGTGCTCGAAGAGGTCCTCAACATCGAGCTTGAAGAGCCACTAGACTCGGCGTTGTGGGAGGATCTACCGATGCCCGAAAAGGTCTGGAACGACAACTAGACCATCGAACTTTGGACGGCAACCGGCTGCAGCTACTGTCTACTGATTTTGTGCGTCGACAACGGCCACACCGGCGAGGTTGACGATGTCTTTGACTTCGTCGCCGCGCTGGAGGACGTGAATCGGCTTATCCATGCCAACGAGCATTGGGCCGATGGCCTCCGCGCCACCGAGTCGCTGGAGCAGTTTGTAGACGATGTTGCCGGCTTCGAGGTTCGGGAAGATCAGTACGTTCGCCGGACCGTTGAGGTCCGAAAAGTCGTAGGTGCTGTCGACGATGTCCTCGACAACCGCCGTATCTGCTTGCATCTCTCCGTCGACGGGGAAATCAACGGTCGAATCGGAATGGAGCTGGTCGACGGCGTCTCGAATCTTGGCTGTCCCCTCGTTGCGAACGCTGCCGAAGTTCGAGTACGACAGCATTGCGGCCCGTGGCTCGACGTTGAAGCTCCGGGCGAGTTCGGCGGTGTGTTTCGTGACTTCGGCCAACACATCCGCATCCGGATTCTGGTTGACCGTCGTATCCGCACAGAAGACGACCCGGTTTTTGAACGTTAGCAGGTAGACGCCCGCCGCGTAGTTAGCATCCTCGGCGGTGCCGATCACTTGGAGCGGCGGTCGCAGTGCCGAGGGGTAGTGATGTGTGAGTCCGGTCAGCATGGCGTCGGCATCGCCCATTTCGACCATCACGCTGCCGAGGTAGTTGGTATCCCGTTCGACGAGATCGGCCGCCTCACCGCGCGTGATCCCTTTGCGTCGACGCAATTCGTGGAGGCGGTCGGCATACTCGTCGAGTGACTGGGCTTGGGGGTCGACGACTTCGGGCTCGAAAGAGAGGCCGAGTTGATCCGCGATCCGCGTAATTTCGCCTTCGTCGCCCAACAGCACGGGTTCGGCGATTCCTTCTTCCTCAAGCTGGTAGGCCGCCCGAATCATCTTTTCATCCGTCCCCTCGGCGAGAGCCACCCGTTTGGGATCGCTTTTGGCCTTGTTGAGCACGATCCGCATCATCTCGCGGGATTTGCCGAGTCGGGCTTCGAGCGTTTCGGTGTAGCTCTCGATGTCAATCTCCGTGCGCGCGACGCCGCTGTCGACGGCGGCTTGAGCAACGGCCGGGGCCACCTCGAACAGCACGCGGGGATCGAGCGGTTTCGGAATTACGTAGTCGGGACCAAACTGGAGCGGCTGGTCGCCGTAGGCTTTGACGACTGCGTCAGGGACATCCTGACGGGCCAACTCGGCCAGTGCCATCGCCGCTGCGCGCTTCATCTCCTCGTTGATATCGGTCGCCCGCACGTCGAGTGCGCCGCGGAAAATAAAGGGAAAGCCCAGCACGTTGTTGACCATGTTCGGGTAGTCGGAGCGACCGGTCGCCATGATCACGTCGTCATCACGGGCGGATTTGGCGTCATCGTAGGTGATCTCGGGGTCGGGGTTCGCCATGGCGAAGATGATCGGGTTGTCGTTCATCGATTGGACCATCTCCTGAGAAACGATGCCGCCGACAGAGAGGCCGACGAACACGTCAGCGCCCGCTACTGCGTCGGCAAGCGAGCCCTCGGGCACATCACGAGCGAATTCCTGTTTGAACTCGTTGATTTCGTCGCTCCGAGAGGTCGTGATGATCCCCGAGGAGTCGCACATCGTAATGTTCGACTTGGTGGCCCCAAGCGAGAGGTAGAACCTCGCGGTGGCGATGGCCGACGCGCCGGCCCCCGAAAAGACGATGTTGAGATCTTCGAGTTCTTTGTCCGCGATCTCGCAGGCGTTGAGCAGTGCTGCGCCCGAAATGATGGCTGTCCCGTGTTGGTCATCGTGGAAGACGGGGATATCCATCTGCTCGCCGAGTCGACGCTCGATCTCGAAGCATTCGGGTGATTTGATGTCTTCGAGATTGATTCCCCCAAAGGTTGGCTCCATCGGTGCGACTGCGTCGACGATCTCGTCGGCGGTGTCGAGATCGAGTTCGATGTCGAAGACGTCGATATCAGCGAACCGTTTGAACAGGACGCCTTTCCCCTCCATCACCGGTTTGGAGGCCTGTGCTCCGATATCGCCGAGGCCGAGAACCGCCGACCCGTTGGAGACGACGCCGACGAGATTGCCTTTCGCCGTGTACTGAAAGGCATCTCCCGGCTCGTCGGCAATATCCAGACACGGCGCGGCAACGCCCGGCGAGTAGGCCAAACTGAGGTCCCGCTGTGTGTTGGTCGGTTTGGTTGTCGCGATCTCTATCTTGCCCGGCGGATCTTGGCGGTGGTACTCCCTTGCATCGTCATCCATTCCCATACTACTCCGTTCGGTTCACGAGTCAAAAAGGTATGTATGAAGGTATCATGCTAAAATTGACATAGATCGAAGCACGTCGCTGTCGGTCGACTAACTGGCCACAGTTAGGTTTCACAGCCACGAGATACACCTCTCTGCTGGCTGATTAGATCGCTCTGTGGTTAGTCATCTGCAGGCTGTGGACTGCCGTGCTGGTGTGATCTCGTGTATTGTTGGGTCGTGTTCAGTCCGAGTCGGTCGTTGGTGAGTGCGATACTTTCGGCGGCGGTTTTGTGGCCGACGAGCGCGCGGATCGCATCGATGTTTTCGGGCACAACGTTCGCCTCTTGGTGGATCGATTGGAACAGGTACAGGTCGTTGCCCTCCATCGCAATCGACTCCTCCCAGAGACAGTTCTCCCACAGATCCCCCCTCGGTCGACCGGCGTCTTTGGCGAACTCTTTGAGTTTGGCAGTGCCGTCGATGCTCAGCTCCGGTGGCACGACAAAGAGCCGCGACTGTCTCGACAGCAGATCAGCAATTGCCGCAACCGACGGCGCGGACTCAAGTGTGAGGTTCACACTGTGCAAGTGCATGAGCGTTGCTGGAACGGTCACTCCGAGGGTGTCGATATCCACATCGGGGAAGATCGTCTGGACGTCAGGCCCGTGGTGTGAGGGAAGGGTCACCGGGTCCGGGAGAATGTCGTTGATCGGCCCGCGGTCAGTTTCGCCGGGGTCGCCACCACGCCGAATGAGTGTCGCCCGCGCTTTGTCGACGCCATACTCCCGGTCAATCGGCTCTAGGAGCCGCGAGAGTCCGGTCGTGTTGCAGGAGACGACACGAAGCAGGTCCGCGCCCACAGCGTCGTCGTAGTTTGCCTGAGCGACGAAACTTTCGTCGACAGTGTCCGGGGATTCACCGCCCTGAAGGATCGCTGGCGTGTCGTGTGCCTCGTAGAGCGAGCAGTTCTCCGCACCGACGCCCGACGGGGTGGCGTCGACGATTACGTCGCTTTCGTCGACGAGATCTGTAACCTCTCCGTGGAGATCAAGTCCGGCCTCAGTGAACTGGTGGGACCGCTCCGGGATCGCACTGTACAGCGGGTATCCCTTTTGAGCCGCCGTCTCGGCTTCGAAGTTTGGACGGGTTTTCGCCACGCCGATGAGTTGCATGTCGGGCTGGAGACGGATTCCGTCGGCAACACGTTTACCGATGGTTCCGTATCCATTCACCCCCACACGTATCATACTCCTATCTGCAGTGGCCGCACACATAATATTTCCGGTAAGTTTCAATGAGAAATTAACTCTGCGCCGAGTAACTCGTTGCGTATCGATTATGAGAGTACTAGCTATCGAATAAGATTGGTCGCCCGAACAATCACACGTTGCTAGGAATCCAGAACCTCCGGATTCGCGATATACTGCCGGTCGACGGCTTCTCCATTCAGAATTCGGAGCATATTTTTCGCGGTGGTTTCGAGCATCTCGGTTCGCGTTTCGACTGTTGCGCCCGCCAAGTGCGGTGTTACCGAGGCCGTCTCACAGTCGAAGATCGGATCGGTCGACTCCGGGGGTTCGCTGGGATAGACATCGATCACTGCACCGCCGATGGTCCCTGTTGTGAGTGCCTCGACCAGTGCGTCGTGGTCGACAACCCGACCACGGGCAGTGTTGATCAGCACGGCCGTCTCTTTCATCCGGTCGAAGGCCGCCGCGTCAATCATGTGGGTCGTCTCCTCAGTCAGTCGGACGTGGAGGCTCACGAAATCCGACTCCGACAACAAGTCATCCAGTTCAACTCTTTGCCCGCCGATTTCGTCGATTCGCTCTTGGTCGACGTAGGGATCGGCGACGAGGAAGTCGACATCGAACGGTTTGAGCCGTTTTGCGGTTTCGTAGCCTGCGGCCCCAAGGCCGACGATACCCACCGTCTTGTTTCGGAGTTCGGTTCCCCACCAGTCGGGCGACCGCCAGCCACCCGACCGGACGTGATCGCTGGCGTCCTGAAGATCACGAATATGCGAGATCACCGAGCCGACGACGAACTCCGAGACTGCAACCGCGTTCATTCCGGGCGTGAAAGCGATGACAACGTCGTTTTCGGTTGCAGCATCGAGATCGATGTTGTCGAGTCCGGAGCCGGGTCGACCGATCACACGCAACTCCGGGGAGGCCTCGAACAGCGTCGACGTATACTGGTTTTCCGAGTGGACGAACAGCCCGCTGGCACCCTCGGCGTACTCGATCAGCTCGGCATCGGTGTACTTGGTTTTCGGGACCACATCGAGATCGACATCGTCAAATGCGGATTCGATACGATCAACTGATCGAAAACTCACGATTTTCTCAGTCATCGACTGATTGTTCGCAACGACGGTATGTGACTTATTCGCCTCCTGATATACGATTGTCGACTATATCTTTCAGTTATGAATCTCTCCAGTATACCTGTCGTCACTCTGACTAATGTATGACTGAACTGGCGTGTTGGGCAGTTGGGGCTCTCGGTCACAAAGGCAGATCGCGTACGTTATCGCTCGTCGAGCGGCGTGACTGTCTTGCCGTGCTCGCCGACGTAGTCGCCCAGCGGGCGGATCAGTCGGTTGTCCTCGTACTGTTCGAACAGGTGGGCCAGCCAGCCGGCCATCCGCGAGATGGCGAAGATTGGTGTATAAATATCGATTGGGATGTCCATCACGTAGTACATGCTTGACGAGTAGAAGTCGACGTTCGGTTTGATGCCTTTCTCCTCGGCGAGATAACCCTCGATCTCGGTGCTGTACTCGTACCATTTGGTCTCGCCGGCGGCCTCGGCGAGTGCCTTGGATCGCTCCTGAAGCACAATCGCGCGGGGATCTTTGACTTGGTAGACGCGGTGGCCGAAGCCGGGAATCCGGTCGCCGCGGGCGATTGCATCGTCGACCCACTCGGTCGGGCTTTTATCGCTCGCGTCGACCGCCTGAAGCATTCGCATCACGTCGGCGTTTGCGCCACCGTGAAGCGGTCCGGAGAGCGCGGCCAGCGAGCCAGTCACGGAGCTATAGACCGTCGCAAGCGTGCTCGCGTTGACCTTGCCGGAGAACGTCGAGGCGTTGATCCCGTGGTCGAGATGGAGGACGAGCGCCATATCCAGCGTGTCGGCAACGACAGGCTCCGGCTCCTCACCGGTGAGCATGTAGAGGAAGTTCGCGGCGTGGCCCAGATCATCACGTGGGTCGACCGGCTCGTCGCCGTCACGGAGTCGAACGTAGGTTGCGATGATCGTCGGCAGCACAGCCGTTAACCGGATCGCTGCGCCCTCGGTATCGTCTCTGCTTCCGGCGGCCTCGCCTGCGTCCGGATCGCTTGCGGTGAGTGCCGAGACGGCGGTGCGAACCGCATCCATCGGGTCGTCGTTCGATTTGACCAACTCCGCTAGCAGTGTCGGGAGGGGCTCGGGCAGCGCTCGGTTGGCAGTCAGTTTCTCCGAGAAGGCATCGAGTTCCGCGGTTGTCGGCAGTTCGCCGTACCAGAGCAGATAGACGGTCTCCTCATAGCTCACCGTTCCGGCGAGCTCCTCGATTGGGTAGCCACGGTAGGTGAGCACCCCGGCCTCGCCGTCGACACCGCTCAGCTCAGTCGGGCCAAGAACGATCCCATCCAGTCCTGGATTGTAGTCCGCAGTCATACGTATTGATACCAGTCAATCGTGAAAAACATAGCGTTCGGTCAGCCAGTCAGCCGGGTCGACTGTCCTCACGGTTCAGTCGTTCGGCATGATAAATAGGGTGACAGCAACCGGGTCAGTGTCGACGGTGGCTGCGAGCGTCCGTTGTGGGGTGCCCCATGAGTGGACTCTCAGTCAGTTCCGTCACTGGTGGTGTTGTCCGCGTTGTCCGCGTTGTACTGCGCGAGTGCCCGCATCAGAAAGAACAGCCCGACTGCAAAGAACAGCCCGGACCGAACGAGATCCCCACTGATGAGCACCACGCCGATCCCGGTCGCGGCCAGAAAGATGCCTGCAAAGGCGTTGATCGGCAGTTGTTCGGCGGTGATATCTCCCATGTGTGTCTCGTGGTTCGGCCTGCGTGTTGATATGTCGTTCCGTTTGCTGTGAGGCGAGCGGTCGACCCACCTGCCCGGGTGAGTCGACTCCCTCGTTCAGTTCAGGAGGTCCGTTCTGCTTTCGATCACCCCGCGGACGACGTTCGAGATCGGCTGGATGAACAGCACCAACACGATCAGGACCCAGAGGATGATCGCAATCGTACTTCCGAAGAAGTAGCCGAAATCATTGCTGCTGATCAGCATGCTCCGGAGGAACGAGCCCTCGATGATGGGGCCAAGGATGACACCCAAGATCAGCGGGATCAACGAGTAGTCGTTTTCCCGCATGACGAAGCCGATGATCCCGAAGATGAACATCAGCCAGACGTCGAACATACTGCTCCGCATCGCAAACGCACCGATCACTGTCAACGCTAAGATGGCCGGGACGATCAGGTTCGCCGGCATCGTCACCACCCGAACGAGATACTTCGAGACCGCCAGCGCGGAGATCAACAGGAACACGTTGGCGACAAGCAGCGAGAGGATGATCACGTTCGCTTCAAGCGCGAAGTTCTGCATCAGCTGTGGGCCCGGCCGAAGCCCGTGGAGCAGCAGTGCCGCAAGCATCACGGCAGTCGTCCCGCTGCCCGGAATCCCGAGTGCAAGTGTGGGCACCAGCGAACCAGCCGTCACCGCACTGTTCGAGGCCTCGGACGCGATCACACCGTTGGGATTCCCTTCACCGAACGATTCGGGCTTGTTGGAGAGCGATTTCGCCGCGGCCCAGCTCACGAAGTTGGCCACGGACGTCCCTGCGCCGGGCATCGAACCGATGATGAGGCCGATCCCCATCGCCCGGAACAGCGCCACCGGTCGACTGATGACATATTTGACGCCGCTGAAGATGTCGGCGTAGGAGGTCTCTATCGAGTTGTCCTCACTGATAGCGGATTTGTTGATCAGGTAAAACAGCTCCGAGATGGCGAACAGGCCGACGACGACGGGGACGAACGGCACCTCGTCGTAGAGGCCGAAGTAGCCGAAGTCGAGTCGACGCTGGCCGGTCGTCGGGTCGACGGGCATCGCGGCGATCAACAGTCCGATGAAGCCGCCGATCAGGCCCTTGCGGATGTTGTCACCGATGGCAACCGCGACGGCTGCCAGCCCGAATATCCCGAGGACGAAGATCTCCCGGTTCGTGAAGAGGAACGCGATTTCGCCAATCGGCTGGAGCATGAAGAGGATAATAATCGCCGACACGAACCCGCCAACCACGCTCGCGAAGATCGAGATCCCGAGTGCTTTCGAGGCATCTCCCTGCTGGGACATCGGGTAGGCATCCAGCACGGTCGCTGTCGCGCCGGCTGTCCCGGGCGTGTTGATCAGCACCGCGGGGATCGCCCCACCGTAGTTTGCCCCGACGTAGATCGCCGACAGCGTGACAAGCGCGATCTCCGGGGTCATCGGCAGCGTAAACGGCAGCGCGATTGCGACCGTGTTCGTCCCCGTAAAGCCGGGGATCGAGCCAGCCAGCATACCGAAGGTCACACCGACCGCAATGAACACGAGGTTTTCGAGCGTCAACAGCACCCCCAGCGCCTCGCCGATAAGCTCGACCTGAAGCGGTATCATTGTGTCACCCCTCTCTGGGTCGTTGTTGAGCTCCCGCCAGCGGGGTTACAGTGCTGTCGTGTCGATTGTCGACGTAGTGAGTAGGTCGTCATAGTCCGAGTGGTCCCTGTGGTGGCCGCAACCCCATTAGCTGAACGAACATCAGGTAGACGAACACGAGGATCAGTGCCGTCGAGATGGAGATCCAGATCGGGTCTCGGCGTCCGCCAACAACCATCACACTGACCAGCCCGATGGCTGTCGCGATGAAGAAGCCAACAGGTTCGATCAGCCAAATGTAGATGATTGCGACGACCGTAAACCCAATCGAGCGCTTCCACTCGATGACTGCCTCACGGACGGATTCTTTGAATCCGAGATCGCTCTGATGGCCGAGCAGTTCCCGAATCTCGGTCGCGAACACGGTAACCGTCAGGACTCCGAGGATGCCGATCACGAAGTACGGGTAGTACAGGTTATCTAATCGGATTCGCCCGTAGGTGTTTTGGATGTACAGTATCGCTAAGATCACGCCGGCAATCGGAAATGCCAGCCTGAACAGGGCAATCGCACTCGTCGACCGAGCTGGACGATTCGTGGCCTCTTCTTCGGCCTCTGTTGATGTCATTGTGGGGTGTGTATCTTGTGGTCAGTATTCAAATAGAAGTGCAGACTACCGAAACCGTACCGTTTAGGACTGCACGTACTCGTCGAACAGTGGTGCGAAATCCCGGTAGGTTTCGTACGCACTCTGGAGGATGGCGTCGGTCTCCTCAGGTGTGTTCCAGACGAGTTTCCCTTCCTCGTCGATCTCTGCGAGGTCGGCTCGGTACTCTTCGTTCTCGTGGGCCGTTTTGAACGCTTGCTGGACCTGCTCGTAGCGGTCTGGGTACTCCTCGGCGGCCGCAGCCGAGACGTAGTAGAACTGGGTCCCGTTCGACGGCGCGTAGTTGATATCCGTGCCGAGCTCGTCGTTGATCGGTGGGGCGTCGTTAGTGAGGCCGGGCTCTGGGTTCTCTTCGGCGTAAATACAGAGACAGTGCGAGTCCTCCGCGATACTCGCACTGTTGTACACACTGCGTGCTGCAACGTCGATCTCGCCCTGGAGGAGCGCGGTTTGGGTGGCACCGCCACCGTCGAACGGAACGATGGTGAAGTCCGCCTCGGTCTGCTCCATCAGCTGAATGATCGACAGCACATTCCGGTTGGTCGGGCCGGATGCGCCGACCGTGATGTTGTTGTCGACCGAGTAGTCGACGAGTTCTTGGACCGTTCGGAATCGCTCTTCGTCGTCCCGCACACGGATGATCGCTGCCTCACCCGAAAGCGTGCCGAGCGGCTGGAGATCGTCGAGTGTGTACTGCGGTTCGGTGCCCTCGACCTCGTCGACGGCGACTGCCGCCGGTGTTGCTGGCGAGAGCGTGCCACCGATTCGCATCAGTTCCTCGTCTTGGGCGACGGTCGTCGCTGCGGTTCGTGTTCCGGCACCGGCACGGTACTCCGGAGAGAGGTTCGCGCCGAGAGCGTCCTCGAAATACTCCTGAATCTGTCGGAAATTAGTGTCGACGCCGCCACCTTCGGAGTACGCATTCACGAAGGTGAGCGAACTCGGTGGGTAGTCATCTCCGCCACCACCACCCCCGCCATTGCCTCCGTCTCCACCGAGACATCCTGCGAGACCAGCCATTCCAATCCCTGCACCAGTCAACTTCACAAACTGCCGTCTATTGGTATCAACCATTACAGACTCATCAAATAGCCCACCATACATATATATTTCCATTAATGGTGATATATATCTGACCTAACATTACGGTCAAAAAGGGTGACTCGGTCCGCAAACCGCCAGTCGGGAGTTAGTCGACGCGGTACTCTTCGAACACGTCCTCGTCGATGCGGACGCCGAGGCCCGGTTCTTCGGGTGGATCGATTGTGCCACCGTCGTCGACGTGGATCGCATCCTGGTTTTCGATGTACTGCCCCGCGATGTAGGTGCCGGGATCCTCGAGATCGTCGTCCAGCACGGCGAACTCGATCAGTCGACACTGTCTGCTCGCGGCGGCGACGTGGAGACTGGCCGCGTAGTTGATCGCCGGACCGAGTGCGTGGGGGACGAGTTCCTTGTCGAAGGCTTCGACGAGCCCTGCGACACGCATTGCGCCGGTGATCCCGCCGACGTAGTCGACCGATGGCTGGTAGATGTCCAACGACCGGGCCTTGAGGTGATCGAGTGCCGGGTAGTGTGGCGTGTGGGTCTGGTAGCCCGAGATCGGGACGGTGAACTTCCGGTTAAGTTCGGCTTGGCCGTCGAGATCGGTGTGAGAGATCGGCTCCTCGAACCACTCGACCTCGTACTCGCTGGCGGTTTTGGCGACTTTCGCCGCGTCGTTGTAGCTGTAGGAAGTGTTGGCGTCGATTGCCAGCCCGAAGTCGTCGGGGATGTTGTTCATGATCGTCTTGATGCGGTGACGATCCTCCTCGACACCGAACCCTGCGCCGATCTTCATTGCTTGGAACCCTTTCTCCGAGAGCCAGTCGGCGTAGTCGATCAGCTCTTCGGCGGTTTTGTCCGCCGGGAACGTCGCGTAGGCCTTCACTTCGTTTGTCTGGCCACCAAGCAGCTGGTAGAGCGGCTTGCCCGCGTCTTTGCCCTTGATATCCCAGAGCGCCTCGTCGATTGCCGACAGTGCGCCGTAGGCTCCGGCCCGCTTGACGTGGAGATACAGTTCGTGCCAGATCGCTTTGACGTCCTGTGGATCTTTGCCGACAATGTGGCGGGACATCGCATCGATACTCTCGGCGAGGAACTTGTTGTTCTCCTCCGAGCGGTAGAACGATTCCCCGAATCCGGTGATTCCTTCATCCGTGTGAACACGGACAACGACTGAGCTGATATCCAGCTCCCGAGCACCGACTTGGGCCGGCAACGAGGCGGCCTCGACAGCGCTGCCTAATACTGCTGTTTCTACGTTCGTGATTTCCATCCTACTCAGTTCGCAATCGGCGAGGGTAAAATAATTATCGATTATTAGGGATGTGTTCCCGATCTGTCCCGATGTCAGATACTCAGCTGTGCAGGTCCTTTCGCTCCGTATTTTGCCTTATTTGTGGTGATGTCGACGATCTCTTCGAACGAATCGAGCCCGGATCGTTCATGGGTCGTGTACTCCGAGATGGAGACGCGACCGCTGGCAACGAGTTCGGCCGCGAAGTTCCCCGTATCGCGTCCGGGGCCGGTCGGCGCGATTCCAGTCACCGGATTCTGCCATGTGACGCTCTTCTTGCGAACCGCTCGCGCGGAGAACGTCACGTCGCCGATGATGTAGCCGACCTGAACGACTGTTCCGCCGGCTTTGACCGCGCCCATCGCCTGTGCGATTGGATCGCTTCCATCGGTTGCGTGGGACTGATCGCCGCCGACAGCCTCAAAAACGACATCCGCACCGACTCCATCGGTGCGGGCCATGATTTCGTCGACCGGGTCACACTCGGTTCCGTTGATCGGGTGAAGTCCTCGGTCGGCTGCGAGTTCGAGTTTCTCGGCGTCGATGTCGACGACCAACACCTGCTGGGCTCCCTCCGCGAGCGCGAGTTGCGCACACTGGTATCCCATCACGCCGGTGCCGATCACTGCGACGATGTCGCCGGACAGAATCCCGCTGTCCCGCACACAGAGCACCGAACTCGCCAACGGCTGGAGCGCCGCGACCTCCGAATCGGTGAGTGAATCAGGCACGGGCCGCAACGCCTCGGCTGGCAGTGCGGCGTACTCCGCGAGCGCGCCGGGGATATCGTAGCCGATGTAGGTTTTCGAGGGACAGTAGCGTTTGAACCCCGACTCGCAGTAGCCACACTCGTTGCAGGGGATCTTGCCCGGCGCGTACACTCGGTCCCCGACAGCTAGCTGGTCGACCTCCGAGCCGCAGTCGACAACTGTGCCACAGAACTCGTGGCCGAACAGTCGGGCCGGGCCATCTGCCAGTCGCTCGGCGATCACCTCGGCGTGGGCAATCGACTCGCCCTGATAGAGGGCGCACTCGGTCACGCTGAGTTGGACGCGCTGGATTTCGAGGAGGACTTCATTTGCGGCAGGAGTGGGTCGGTCGACCTCCTCGACGCTGGCCTCGCCGAAATCGTGACAAACGACCGCTCGCATCTAGATCACGCCTTCGAGCCAGCCGCCGTCGATGCGGAACACTTCGCCGGTGACGTAGCTCGCGCGCGGCGAGGCGAGGAACGCAACCGCGTCGGCGAACTCCTCGGGCTGGCCCGGTCGGTCGAGCAGCACTTCGTCAGTTCGGCTCTGAAGGGCCTCCTCGATGGAGATGCCGCGGTGTTCGGCGCGGCGTTCGACCTTGTACTCGATTCGCTCGGTCATGATGAACCGCGGCGTGACGCAGTTGGCTCGCACGTCGGGAGCGTACTCCTTGGCAATCGTTTTGCTGAGGCCATAGAGCCCAAGCCGGAACACGTTCGAGATGGCGTGGTTCTCCGGCGGCTCGCGGGCCGACGCGCTCGTGACGGTGATCAGCGAGCCGATATCGCTGTCGACCAGCTCCGGCAGTGCGGCCTGCGAGAGCATCACGTTGCTCTTGATCACGCCCTCGTAGGAGTCGTCCCACTGCTCCTCGGTGGCCTCGTCGAGGGTGACTGCCGGTGGGCCGCCGTGGTTGTTGACCATGATGTCGAGACTGCCGAAGGTGTCGACCGTCTGCTCGATTGCGGCCTCGATTTCGGCTTGGTCGGTGATGTCGCAGGGGAGCGCGAGCACTTGGTCGTCGTCGACCGCTGGCTGCTCCTCACAGAGTCGGTCCTTCGCCTCGTCGGCTCGCTCGGCGCTCCGAGAGGTGACGACGACGTTTGCGCCTTCGGCGGCGAGTCGGGCCGCACTCGCAAAGCCGAGGCCCTGGCTTGAGGCTGCAACGAACGCTGTTCTGTCGACTAAGTCGAGGTCCATACACTCTGCTGTAGCGAGGTACCCATAAATGTACGCCTCGACAGACTGTCGAAAATGCGTTTATTTTCCTGAATTCGCCTACGTTCGATCCTGTCGACCGAGGTTGGTCTCTATTGGCGATGAGGTTTCGCGGCGAATCCCAACTGAAACGCATAAATCAGTGGACTGAATTCTGGGAGTATGTCCCTCTCACTGTCTCGTCCATCTCTCGGCTCAGTTCGTCGGTTCCTCAGAACCTACGATCTCGTTTTTCTGGTCGCGTTTCTCTGGTTTATGGTGCAGTTTCTCCGATTCATCTTCCCACCGCTGTTCGGGACGTTTCAGGATGTCTACGGCGTTTCGAACACCCAAACCGGGTTGTTGTTCACCCTGTTGATGTTCGGCTACTCGGCCATGCAGTTCCCCGGCGGTTGGCTTGGGGACCGCTTTCACGAGGTTTCTGTGATGGCCGGTGGCGCGCTCCTGTTTGCGCTGGCCGCGGTGTTTGCTGGCTTTGCACCGACATTCACCCTCATTATGGTCGCCGCAGTCGGGATCGGTATCGGCACTGGGATTCACAAAACGGTCGCCATCGCCTATCTCTCGCGTGTGTATCCCGAGCGAACCGGACTCAGCCTCGGGATCATGGACACCATCGGGCAGTTCGGCGGCATGCTCGCGCCGATTGTCGTCGTCGGATTGCTTGCGAGTGTGCTCCCGTGGGAGAGCGTGTTTTTCATCGGCGCTGCGGTGAGTGTCGTTCTCGCTGCCGCGTTGTTCTACCGTGCCCATCCGAACAAGGGGTACGAACGACGCGACCAGCAGGGCGCTGTCGACCACCCTCCCGACGACGATGTCGACCAGCCTACTTCTGAGACCCCTGACACCTCAAGCGAGACCGAGACAGTCGACGATCCGGATGACGCGACATCGTACCTCGCGATTTTCTCGGACCGAAAAATCCTGTTGTTTCTGGCGGTCACGATGTTGTTTACGTTTTCGTGGAACGGACTCTCGGCGTTCTTCCCGCTGTTTTTGGCCGACGAAAAGGGGCTGTCGCCGAGCGTTGCGGGGATCGCGTACAGTCTGCTGTTTGCAGCCAGCGTCAGCCAGACGGTGACCGGCGGCGCAAGCGACAGGGTCGGCAAACTCGCCATCTCGCTGCTCCTGTTCGGCGTCATGATCGGCGGGCTGATTGCGCTGCTGGTCACTGATTCGGTCGTCCTCATTCTCGGGTTAACTGTGATCACCGGAATCGGCTTCCACGGCTTCCGGCCGGTGCGTGATTCCTACCTGATGGATCTCATCCCGCCAGAAATCGGCGGTGGCACGCTCGGCATCGTCAGAACGGGGATGACCGCTATCGGTGGCGTTGCGCCGGTCGTTATCGGCTATCTGTCCGATGTCTTCGGCTTCGTCGTCGCCTTTGGACTGATCGTCTGTGTCCTCGCTTGCGGCGGGCTCCTCATCGTCGTCCTGCGATAAGCTGGTTTTCACGACAGTCGTTTTATGCTTTCACAGTCGTACACGTATATTTATGTATGTCTCCACGTAGAGTAGCTGTATGGGCGAGACAGCAGCGCTTGCAGAGTACACCGTTAGTATCGAATACGAAGACATTCCGACAGAAACAGTCGACCACGCCAAGAAGGGGATTCGAGATTTCCTCGGTGTCGCCGTCTACGGCTCGCATCACGAGGTCGGCGACCAGATCATGGGCTACGTCGACCGCTGTATGAGCGGCGAGGAGTCGACGGTCATCGGGCGAGGGACGGCGAGTCCGACGGGGGCCGCACTCGCCAACGGGGCCTTCGGGCATGCCATCGACTACGACGACACGTTCGAATCCATTGTCATCCATCCAAGCTCACCCGTTTTCGGCGCAACGCTCGCGGCTGGCGAGGTCGCTGACGCCGATGGCAAGGATCTGATCACCGCCTACACCGTGGGCCTTGAGGCGGCGTTCCGTGTCGGTCACAGCCAGTATCCGAATCACTACCAGAACGGCTGGCACAGCACCGGGACGGCTGGTTCATTCGGCGCGGCCGCATCCGCAGCCCATCTGCTCGATCTCTCGGTCGACGAAACGATTGCGGCGTTCGGCATCGTCGCTTCCGGCTCCTCGGCACTCAAAAAGAACTTCGGGACGATGACCAAGCCACTGCATGCGGGCCATGCGGCCGAGATCGGTGTTCGGTCGGCACTGCTGGCGGCTGAGGGCTTTACGTCGGATGACGCAATCTTGGAGGGGCCGATTGGCTACGGCGAAGTGATGACTACCGATGGTTCCTACGATCCGAGCGAGATCACTGAGGATCTCGGCGAAGAGTGGGCTGTCCTCGATCTCGGCTTCAAACCGCACCCATCCGGCGTCATTACCCACGCCGCGATGGATGCGCTCCGAACGCTCGTGATCGACCACGATCTCACGCCCGAGTCGGTCGACGGGATCACGGTCGCACTCGACGATGCGGCCTCCGAAATGCTCCACCACGCTGATCCGGGCGACGCGCTCCAAGCTAAGTTCTCCATCGAGTTCTGTCTCGCGGCAATCCTCCGCGAGCAGAAGGCGGGCATCCACGAGTTCACCGATGAGTACGTGAACCAGCCCGAAACGAAGGAGGTCATCGCCAAAATCGACCGTTCGTTCGAGGAGAACCTCTTCGATGCCCACTACGCGAGCTACGGGGCCCGCGTCACCGTCGAAACGGCAGACGGTGAGACGCTTGTCAAAGAAGTCAAACACCATCCGGGCAGTCCGAACAACCCGGTCAGCGAGGACCGACTGCAGGCGAAGTTCGACGAATGCGTGCTGACCGTGCTGAGCGACGACGAGACCGCGGAGCTTGCGGACGTCATCGCTTCGCTCGAAACCGATGGGTCGGCCGACGACCTCATCGGTCTCCTGCGTCCGTAGGTCGCTGCAACTCGAACTCGGGGAACCCTTTTTATTATTCGCTTACAACGAACAGTGTATGAGCGACCCCACGAAGGATCGGTCGGTGAAGTCGACGCGGACGACATTCAGAATCATCGAGGCACTGGAAGCCAGCGACGGGGCACGCCTCACTGATCTCGCTGCTGATCTCGACTTAGCGAAGAGCACGGTCCATCAGCAGCTGTCGGCACTCGGTGAGATTGGGTATGTCGTCCAAGAGGGTACGGAGTACCAGTTGGGGCTCAAGTTCCTTGACCTAAAAGAGTATGTCCGCGCGCGCAAGCCCGCGTACAAACTCGCCGAACCGCTGGTCGAAGAACTCGCCGACGAAACTGGCGAACGCGCCCAGTTTTTCGCCGAAGAACACGGCCGTGCCGTCTACGTCCATACGAAACAGGGCGAACACGCCGTTCAGGCCGACCGCCGCGTCGGCAAACAGCGGTATCTCCATTCGAGTGCCGGTGGGAAAGCGATCTTGGCGCATCTACCGGAAGAGCGAATCGAGGCCGTCATCGAACAGTGGGGGCTGCCACAGGAGACCGACAACACACATGCGACGCGCGAATCGTTGTTCGAGGATCTGGCTGAAATCCGCAACCGTGGCTACAGCCTGAACAAGGCCGAATCGATTAGTGGGCTCTGGTCGGTTGGTGTGCCAGTGATGGGGCCGGACGGACTCCCGGTCGGCGCGTTTAGTATCTCCGGACCCCGACACCGCATGAAAGCCGACCGAATCCATGACAGTATGGTCGACCTCCTGCTTGGCACCGCAAACGAACTCGAACTGAACATTGCATACTCCTAACATTTCAACCATCATATACACTTATTTCAACGCACCACATCTACAGTATGTATGGTAGTACTCGCAGCTATTAGTGATGCAGACACGGACGAACAGATTTTGGCAGAGGCAGTAAAACTCGCCGACGCGTTCGACGACGAACTGCATGTCGTCCACGTCCGATCCTATGATTCGCTTTCGGACACAGAGCAGGATGCAACCGACAAGACCGTCAAACAACAGACGAAGGCTATCGCAGCCGCCGCAGTCGAAGACGTCGACAGATCGGTCGTTCCAGTCGGTCTCATTGGTCAGCCAGCAGCCGAGATCCTGGAGTATGCCGAGGAGATCGACACACGGTATCTCGTGATCGGCGGCCAAAAGCGCTCGCCGGTCGGGAAGGCACTGTTTGGCAGCACGACACAGAAGGTACTGTTGGGTGCAGAACGGCCCGTTGTCACCGTCATGGGCTGAGTGTACCCTCATATCGTCGACCGCGAAATTGGCCCATTTTATACGACGCAGTACACCGCCAGCCCCGGAGTGTCCACGAGAGCGATCCGGAGACGAGAGAACCGTTCAGTCGACTGTTGACCCTGTTCGTTGATAACGAACCCTGTTGTGGCCCAAAGACAGAAAGGATTCAAATCATACAGGATAAATCATGATAGATTTGAAACGGGCTGAGGCATCGAGATCGATTCCTCCGAATCAATCTGTTCGAACCCGGTCACAGAGCAGATATTCGCGAATTCGTTCCTGACGAATTATTCCCCAGAGATCTTATTACATACATATGGTTGTAATACATTCTGCGGAGGCACACAGTGGAATATGTCAATAATATCAATTCCATACATAGACGTATATTAGCACAAAACAGAACTCGGGATTAGATGTAGATAGTAATTTATTGCGCTAATCTTTACAACCGTATGTGTGTAATATTAGTTCGGAATGAAACAGCTGGCAGTGTTCGACAGTGATCGAGTCTGGAGAGAGCAGCCGTGGCTGCGATACGAAAACGGCTTCACGGTTCGTTGTGAACGAAATTTTCGTGGCAGACATCCACATAGGCATCTTACTCGGAACTGAGTGTCGTTTTATTCAACATTATTGTTAACAATAGATTCATTACCCAGCCCCTGAACAGGGTTCATACAGTCAATGAGTATCCAATGGCTCGACAACGTACGGTCGACCGATCTCGAAACGGTCGGCGGAAAGGCAGCCTCGCTGGGCGAGTTGACCGACGCCGGACTCCCCGTTCCACCGGGGTTCGTCGTGACCGCCGACACCTACCGGACGTTCCTCGAGGCCTCCGAGATCGACGAGGAACTGTTTGCCGGTCTCGACGTTGATCCCGACGATGACGCCGGGCTCGCGGCCGCCGCGTCGGCTGGGCGTGAGCTGATCAGAGAGACACCGCTCCCGGAGTCGGTTCGGGACGAGATCATAACTGCCTACCGGTCACTCGGAGAGGGTAGTGACGCGGAAAACAAGCCGTTCGTCGCTGTTCGCTCGTCGGCAACCGCCGAGGACCTGCCGGATGCTTCCTTTGCAGGCCAACACGGTACCTATCTCAACGTCACCGAAGACCTGCTTGTTCGGCGCGTCAAGGAGTGTTGGGCTTCGCTGTTCTCCGAGCGCGCGGTCCACTACCGAAACAATCAGGGGTTCGCTCACGACGCCGTCGACATCGCGGTCGTCGTCCAGCAGATGGTCGACGCCGAGAAATCCGGCGTGATGTTCACCCGACATCCCTCGACTGGTAACAGACAGATGATCGTCGAGGCCGCATGGGGGCTCGGCGAAGCCGTCGTCTCGGGGACGGTATCACCGGATCACTACGAGATCAACCCCGAGACGGCCACGATCACCGAGTCGACCATCGCGGACAAAAAACAGCGGATGGTCAAAGATCCCGAGACGGGCGAGACCGCACTCCAACCGGTGCCCGAGGCGGATCGAACCGCACAGGTGATCACGGATGCCGAGATCGAACGACTCGTCGAACTCGGGCAGCTCGTCGAGGACCACTACGGTGAGCCCCAAGATGTCGAGTGGGCGATTCTGGATGGAGAGGTGTTCATGCTCCAGTCCCGGCCGATCACGACCATCAGCGAGGGAGACGACACCGAGCAGGCCGCAAACGGTGGTCCCACTGAATTACAGTCGACTGACGCCACCGACAGTGAGACAGCTGAGGGTGGCGACGAGATCCTCGTCCGTGGTGTGAGCGCAAGCCCCGGAACCGGTTCCGGAGCCGTGCGGATCATCAAAAAACTCGATCATCTCGACCAAGTGACCGACGGCGACATCATCGTCAGCAAGATGACGATGCCGGATATGGTGCCCGCGATGAAACGGGCCGGAGCCATCGTCACCGACGAGGGCGGGATGACCTCACACGCCTCGATTGTCTCCCGCGAGATGGGCGTCCCCGCAGTCGTCGGCACTCAGGACGCGACGCAGGTGTTGGAAAACGGCCAGCAGATCACCGTCGACGGCGATATGGGCATCGTCCGTGCGGGCGGCACCGAGGACGACGAGCCAGCAGTCCAGCCGGACCCGCTCGAATCGGTTCGCCCACAGACGCCGGTCAAACCGATGACTGCCACCGAAGTCAAAGTGAATCTCTCGATTCCGGAAGCCGCCGACCGGGCGGCCGCGACCGGCGCTGACGGCGTCGGACTACTGCGTATCGAACACATGGTGCTCTCGCTCGGCAAGACGCCCGAGCAGTATATCGAAGATCACGGCGAGGACGCCTACATCTCGGAACTCGTTGAGGGGATTCGGACGGTCGCCGAGGAGTTCTATCCTCGACCGGTTCGGGCACGCACCCTCGATGCGCCAACCGACGAATTCCGCGAACTGAAAGGCGGGGAAAACGAGCCACACGAGCACAATCCGATGTTGGGCTACCGAGGCATCCGCCGGAGTCTCGACAACCCCGAGCCGTTCCGCTGTGAACTCAAAGCCTTCAGTCGACTGTTCGAGATGGGCTACGACAACGTCGAACTCATGGTGCCGCTGGTCAACGACGCCGAAGATATCGAACGCACCAAGCACCTCATCGAGGAGGTCGGCATCGATCCGGAAAAGGCCCGCTGGGGCGTGATGATCGAGACACCCGCCAGCGCGCTTCTCATTGAAGAAATCGCCGCCACCGGCGTCGGTTTCGTCTCCTTCGGGACCAACGATCTCACCCAGTACACACTTGCGGTCGACCGAAACAACGAACACGTCGCAGAGCGGTTCGATGAACTCCACCCCAGCGTGCTCAAACTGATCGGCTCGACCATCGAAACCTGCCGCGAACTCGGCGTCGACACCAGTATCTGTGGCCAAGCCGCCTCGAAACCGGCGATGGTGAAATTCCTCGTCGAACAGGGGATTAATTCGATCAGTGCCAACATCGATGCCGTGCGGGACGTCCAACACGAGGTTAAACGGGTCGAACAGAAACTGCTGCTCGACTCGGTTCGCTGAGAGATGTCGCTGTCGATCTTGACCGTCTGTGTCTACTCTACATACGCTGAATTATAATATTTCAATGTATATTTGAAAAATTATAGTTCTTGCAGCTACTCCACACAGGGGCATAAATTAGTCGACGCCTACCGAGATGCAAGTCTGATAGCGTGTTGTAAAGAAATCACGAACACAGTGCTGGTTGTCCCAAAATACCATAGAAAACCGTCTAATACCAGTGAAATCCAAATTATACCATTTAAAACCATACATAGAGTATCTGCCAACTAGGACCAACGTATACCGGCCAGTACGGTGTTCGTTTGACAGCGGAGTCATAGAAACATCAGTAAAAATAGAAGAATATGAAACTACTAAATAGAATATGTTTGTATCTCCGTCTGTTGTCCGATAGCTTGGGAGCACGTTCCTGTCATCGTACTCACGGTGAGGATTGTGATAGCCTCTCGGTCGCTGCGGACCGAAGCTGTTGGGGAGCGTCCGTACTGAAACGTGGTCCCTTTCGTCCCGATGTGCTGTGCCCAAACACCATGCCTAAATCCGACGCCATCCCACAGTCGACAATGAGTGATTCGGGCACCAAGGAGAGCGCAGAACTCCCTGACGGCGAGACGGTCGACGCGATTCAGGACGCGCTGATCGAGTGGTACGAGGCCGACCACCGGTCGTATCCGTGGCGGGAGACCGACGACCCATATGCCATTCTCGTCTCCGAAATCATGAGCCAACAGACCCAACTCGACCGGGTTGTCGAGGCGTGGTCGGATTTTCTCGACGAGTGGCCCACCGTCGACTCGCTGGCTGAGGCTCCCCGCGGCGACGTGGTGGCCTTCTGGAGCGACCACAGCCTCGGCTACAACAACCGCGCGAAATATCTCCACGAGGCCGCCAATCAGGTCGTCGACGACTACGACGGTGAGTTCCCCGACACACCCAGCGAACTCAAGGAACTGATGGGCGTCGGCCCATACACCGCCAACGCGGTCGCCTCGTTTGCCTTTAATAATGGTGATGCGGTGGTCGACACCAACGTCAAACGCGTGTTGTATCGCGCATTTGATATTCCGGACGACGATGCCGCTTTCAAAACTGCTGCCGAGGAGCTGATGCCCGAGGGTCGCTCGCGGGTCTGGAACAACGCCATCATGGAACTCGGCGGGGTTGCCTGCGAGAAGACGCCCAAATGCGACACCGCGGGCTGTCCGTGGCGCGAGTGGTGTACGGCCTACGAGACAGGGGATTTTACAGCCCCTGACGTGCCGACTCAGCCGAGTTTCGAGGGGAGCAGGCGGCAGAAGCGCGGTCGCGTTATTCGGACGCTCGGCGAGTACGATGAGTTGACACTGGATAAGCTGGGACCGCGAGTGCGAGTCGACTACGGCGGCGAGACTGGCAAAGAATGGCTTCGGGAGTTGGTCGCTGATCTCGCTGATGATGGATTAGTTGACGTCACAGACGACGGCGAGTCGACGGTTGTTCGATTACAGCAGTAACGCGGGCTATTTTAGCGCCACATCTTCCGGGTCGACACGCACAAACGACAGATCCAGTTGGCGACCATCAGTACAGTCTACGATGGCGATCAGTCGACGCTGTAGCCGGATAGTGACCCGATCAGTGAGAGATAGTTTTACAATGGTTACCCTCGCAACTGGGAGTAATGGTGAAGTCGACAGTTCGCTTCTCGGAGGCGGTGATGGACCGCGTCGAGGAGCTCGTCTCCGGAGAAACGTTTTCGAGCAAATCCGAGTTCCAGCGGTTTGCCGTTGAGTTCGTCCTCTCGGAGATCGACGACTACGAGCCTGAGATGCTGGATTTTGACGACGTCCGCGACGAGGTATTCCCCGACACCGCTCCGGCAAGAGGCTCCGATAACGTCCCTGAACCGGGCGCGGAGTTCTATCAGATCGCCGCCCGCGTCCGACAGTTCGCGATCCGCGACGAGATCGATACTGCCCGCGACCTCATCGACACCCACTATCCGGCGACCGATCCCCGAAGCGTCCTCCTTGACGATATCGTCGAAACCTACCGCATCCGCGAACTGTTACAGACTTCTCCACTCCCGGACGAGACCGACTAGTTGTCGACGCTGGTTGGACTTTTTCTGAATTGCGATCTTGTCCTTAATTCTATCACTTTTAGATACAATAACCTCTGTATTTTCGGGTCTATTTTCAACTATAATACCGAGTAGATCATTAACCCGGGCTATTTTGTCCATCTGTACACATCTACACACGGACAAGAATAGTCCTAAATAAAGGGCTGCGAAATCTCGACGGTTCATTATTTATTTCAGTAGACATCATACTATTAAAATAAATACTGCGCTACTGTTTTGAGATCTGTTATATAATCATTCAGTACAGTCTGAGTACAGAAGTCGTATTTGGAACAACTAGTGGTCTTGAGATTGCTCACGACATCTGGTAACAACGATTAACACACTACCAACCCATGGTATAAGGTAGCATGTCACTGTACAACCGCATTTTAGTCCCGACAGATGGCTCACAGGAGGGTATGCGGGCGATTACCCACGCAATAGCTGTTGCCGAGGCACATGGGTCGACAGTGACTGCACTGTATGTAATCAACACGGCGAGTTACAACGGGATTCCGATGGAGTCGTCATGGAAGAACGTGACGACGCTGCTCGACACGAACGCGCAGGCAGCACTCGACGAGGTCGTCGACATGGGTGCCGAACACGACGTTCCTGTCGAGACCGAAATCGTCGAAGGACCACCGAGCAAGGAGATTATTACGGCGGCTGAGGTCGACAACTGTGACCTGATCGTGATGGGCACTCATGGCCGCGGCGGGATCAACCGGCTACTGTTGGGGAGCGTCGCCGAAAAAGTCGTTCGCAGTGCCTCCGTCCCGGTGATGACTGTCAGAGTCGGCACGGAGCCCGCCGAGGTCAGTGGCCCGTCGACCGCCGAACCGGACACTGACACTGGACCGATGGCTGCCGACTCCTGGACCAGTTAACTGGTTTCAGCAGGTCGCAAATGCTCACAGTCGCCCGCGTGGACGACTTCTTCGCCGGTGTCAGTTTCGACAACTAGCGCGCCGGGGAACTGCACGTCGACGGCCCGTCCCTCGACGACTCCTGTCGACGTCTCGATTCGAACCTCGCTGCCAAGCGTTGAACTGTACTCTCGCCACTGATCAAGCACTGTATCAGGGTTTGAAAGCTGTTCGTGGAGTGATTCGAGCAGTCGTTGGACGAACAGTCGACGGTCGATGTCGCCTGTCAGTTCTCGAAGGCTCGTTGCCCCCTCCGGCAACTCGGCAGCGTCGATGTTGGCGTTAACACCGATGCCAATAATAAGCCACGACACCCGGTCGGCTTCACCCTCCATTTCGGTGAGAATCCCAGCTAGCTTCTGGCCGCCGCGTTCTCCCTCGTCGCCGACGAGCACGTCGTTGGGCCATTTGAGGTGAGCGTCGACGCCTGCCTCCCGACACGCAACGACGGTTGCAACACCGGATGCGAGTGCCGACAGTGGGACGTGAGCCGCCGGAAGATCCGGCTGGAGCACGACCGAACACCAGACGCCGCCGCTGGGGGCGGTCCACGCCCGCTTGAGTCGACCGCGGCTCCCGGTCTGTTCGTCGGCGACGACCGCGACGTCGACGGCTCCGGATTTGGCCACCTTTCGGGCGCGGTCGTTGGTGCTGCCGAGTGAGTCGTGGTACTCGACGGTGTACGGTGCCTCCAGCCCAAATTCGATTGCGGCCGCACCATACTCCGGAACACCCGTTACCTCGTAGCCCGCGTCCGTGCTTTCAATCGTGAACCCGTCGTCTCTGAGCGCTTCGACCTGCTTCCAGACTGCGGCCCGAGAGATATCCAGCCGCGTGGCCAGTTCAGGCCCCGTGATCGGTCCCTCCTCGAAAGCCGCCAACAGCGTGCGGCGAGTTTCGTTCATTGCCAGCAGTACGCACTCGGCGACAAAGAGCCGTCGGATACAAAGCCACGCCCTGCCTACGTCACGATATGATCACGTTTCTCGCTGGTGGCACGGGAACGCCGAAGCTGTTGGCCGGGGCCACAGCCCAGTTCGACCCCGACGGGCTCACCGTCGTCGCCAACACCGGCGACGATATCGAACTTGGCGGCCTGCTCGTCTCTCCGGACGTCGACACCGTCCTCTTTCACGAGGGCGACGTCTTAGACACCGACCGATGGTGGGGAATCGAGGACGACACCCACGAGACCAACGCCGAACTCCACCGACTGGCCGAGGAAGCCGACCTCGACACCGGCCCACAGTACCTCCCGCCGCGCGAGCAGACCGCCGGTCGACCGATTGCCCGCTGGCGACGCTTCTCGGGCATCGCTGAGTTCATGACCATCGGCGACCGCGACCGGGCGGTCCACATCACGCGCACGAGCCTGCTTGACGAGGGCAAAACGCCCACCGAAGCGACCCGGATTCTCGCCGATGCCTTCGACGTCGACCTCACGCTGCTGCCGATGACCGACGATCCAGTTGCGACTATCATCGCAACCGAGGAGGGGCCGATCCATTTTCAGGAGTACTGGCTCGGTCCAGCTGACCACGACGTACAGGGCGTCGAGTTCCGCGGGGCCGAGGAGGCCGAGCCGACGACCCACGTGCTCGACGCCCTCGACGCGCCGGTCGTGATCGGCCCCTCAAACCCGGTGACAAGTATCGGCCCAATGCTCGCGGTACCGGGTATTCGTGAGGCCCTCGAACGAACTCCGGTCGTTGCGGTCTCGCCGTTCATCGAAGACGAGGTGTTCTCGGGACCGGCCGCGGAACTCATGGACGGCACTGGACGGGAACCAAGTACACGAGGGGTAGCCGACGCCTACCCCTTCGTCGACGCCTTCGTCCTCGACTCCGAGGACGGGACTGATCTCGACCGACCAGTCGTCCGAACCGATACGAAAATCGATGACGAGGCAGACAGCAGACGAGTGATGGAGGCCGTGATTGAGGCGATGGCGGAGTTGGGGATCAACGTATGAGTCGGCGGGAGCCTGAACGGTCGACCAGCTGCTCAGCGGGCAATAGCCGGTGCCTACCATTCAAACCACGACTGGCGCTAGCGAGTCTGAGCGGCGAGGCCGACGCCGCGTGGGCGGCCGCGGGGGCGGAACTCGCCGGAGCAGCCTTTATAGGTGGGGTTGCCCTTGACGAGCCGAGCCGGGAGGCTGCCCGCGCGCTCGTCGACCGGGACCGCGAGGAGTTTCTCCCAGATGATCCGCTGGCGTTTATAAGCGATCAACTGTCGACACTCGATGCGGTACCGATTCAACCGGGCGTCAACGTCAGAGCTACGCGCCTTGAGCCGATTCGACGGGCCGCAGCAATCTGTGCGGATCACGACGCAATCGTGGAGATCAACGCCCACTGTCGACAGCCTGAACTCTGCGAGGTGGGCTGTGGCGAGACGTTGCTGGCCGATACCGACCGACTAACAAAGAATGTCTCCACGGCCGCCGCCGAAGGAGCGACGGTGAGCGTCAAGGTTCGTGCCGAGGTTCCCGGCGTCGACCTGTCGACGGTTGCCGAGCGAATCGAGGATGCGGGGGCCAACATTATCCACGTCGACGCGATGGACTCTGAACCTGTGATCCGGGATGTCGCTACGGCGTCCGATTTGTTCGTGATTGCCAACAACGAGGTACGGGATCAAGAGACTGTAAGAGAGTATCTCAGCTATGGGGCCGACGCGGTCAGTGTGGGTCGACCGAGCCGGGAGCCGACCGGCGCGGTAATGCAACGGGTGGCCACCGCGGTCGACCAGTGGGAGGTACCAGTCAGATGAGTCGCTGGGGCGAGACCACTGGCCGAACCACTGTTGACAACGCACAACTCGCGCTGCTACTCGAAGTGTCGGGGACCCCCAAACCGGGCAACGTCGACCGCCACCGAGATCTGGATGACCTCCGATTCGAGCACCTCATTGCGGGGGCGGTCGGTGCCCGAAGCGGCCTCCAGTGTGCTGCCGCAGGCGATTCAGTCGGGGCCGCCTTCGAGCAGGCGGTCAGCGGGATGTCGAACCAACAGGGCGGTAACACCCAGTTCGGTTGCCTGCTGCTGTTGGTTCCACTTATAAAAGCCGCCGCCACCCAGTCGCTCACACCGGATGGCGTTCGGTCAGTGGTCGACGCGACGACTGTTGAGGACGCCGTCGACTTCTATCGGGCCTTCGAGCACGTCGACGTGGCGGTCGACGAGCCACCAGCTGATGCCGACGCATTGGACGTTCGACGGGGCAGCGAGGTCGCCGCAACGCTCCGCGAGCGAGGGCTCTCGCTGTACGACATCATGCAGTTGTCGGCCGATCCCGACGACCGACTTGGTGATGGCAACGCCCGCGAGTGGGTCTCGGGTTTCGAGCGAACGTTCGAGGCGGCCGACTCGCTGGTGGCCGACGAGGGACCAGTTGGTGACCGGACGGCTCGCGTCTTTCTGGAGCTACTGGCCGACCAGCCCGACACGTTAATCGCAATCAACCACGGTGAGGCCACTGCGCGGTCGGTCTCCGAGCGTGCGGCCGCAGTCGACGGTGATCTCGCGGCCGCCGAACGGCTCGCCGAGGAGTTCGTCGACGAGGGGTACAACCCGGGGACGACCGCAGATATTACGGCTGCGGCCCTGTTTGTCGCACTCGAACGGGGATTAGAGGTATGACTGATATGCGCTCCGAGTGGCCCGTCGACCTCCGTGGAGTCACCGAGTCCATCGTCGCTACACTCGGCCCCAACGACCGGTGGAACATGGCTGCTCTTGGGCTTCACGCACCTGACGAGTTGGGCGAGCCAGTCGAAGCGACGACGTGGGGTAACACCCGGACGCGACGAAACTTTCACCGCCAGGGCGGTGGCGTGGTGCAGTTTACGGCCGATCCGCGGGAGTTCGTCGACGCCGCCGTGACGATCCGCGAGGAAGACGAGCCAGTGTTGCCAAACGCCGACGCGTGGGTCGAAATCGAGGCGACATCAGTCGACAGCGGAAAGGATGGCAGCACCAGTTGGGAGCAATGGGAACTCCGACCCACCGAAGCGGGAATCGTCGAAGGTAGTCGTCCCCTAACGATCAATCGCGGGTTCTACGCCGTTATTGATGCCACCGTGGCGGCCTCGCGGCTTGAGGTGTCTGCCTTTGAGACAGCAACCCTGCGTGATCGGTTGGCCTACTTCGAGGAGACCGTCGAGAAGTGTGGTGGGCCACGAGAGCATGAGGCATTCGAGACACTGAGCGAGGAGACTGGATGGCGGGAGTACTGAGTGCGGAACGAATCGTTTTAGTGTTGCTCCGACCGAAGAGGCTGTATGGCAATCAAACCGAAGTACGTCAAACAGCTCGCAACGACCCTGCTTGAGCGCTACCCCGAGGCATTCAACACCGATTTCGATACCAACAAGGAAAACGTCTCCAAGCTCACTACCGTCGACTCCAAAGGCGTTCGCAACCGAGTCGCCGGCTACATTACGCGAAAGAAAGCCGCAACGGTCTAATTGCTACAAGAGAGTCGTGTGACTGTTTGTGAGGGTGAGATAGTGGGAACCATAGCGTCCCGGAGTGGCTACTCGTCGTCACTGTATTCGGAGAGCTTCTGCTGGAAGCCGACCCAGTGGGTAAGCTCGCCGGTGTCGTCTCTGACTGGCGCGATATCAAGTTTGTTCCAAAACTGGGTACCATCCTTCCGATAGTTTTGCAGTGTTACCGACACCGGTTCGTGGCTCTCGATCCCTTGCCGTATCTCGTCGACCGTCTCGGGATCCGACGCCGGACCCTGCATGAACCGACAGTTCCGGCCGAGAATCTCCGCACGGTCGTAGCCGGTTAGCTCACAAAACTGATCGTTCGCATACACCATCGGATTGTCATCGAGGGTCGGATCGGTGATCGCGATACCGATGGGGGCTTCGTCCATGGCCTGTGTTTTCATTTCGAGTTCGGCCTCCCGGCGGTTCCGGGCAGTGACATCCCGAGCCACGAAGAGGTGTTGGCCCGGCACGACGTTGGCTGCCCCAGCGTACTCGACCGCGCGGTCGACACCGTCTGCCCCGTGGATGGTGACTGTATCACGCCGCTCTGTGTCGGTCTGGAACTGTTGCCACTCGCTGTTGAAATCGAACTCAGCGGGCAGAAACTCTTGGAGTGATCGGCCGAGTAACTGTTTCCTGTCGAGCCCGAACACTGCGGTTGCCCCCGCGTTGGCATCGACGATCCGGCCCTCGTCATCGGTGATCAACAACGCGTCGGTTGCTTCTTCGAAGGCGGCCTTATACTGGTCGCGGGCCCGCGTGAGTTCGGTGATCCCCGACTCGCTGCCCGTCTCGGGAAGCCGTGGGATCGAGACCGTCATCGTCGTCCCTTGGTCGGTCACTGTCGTCTCGACGCTGCCGTCGTGGCTGTCGATGATCCAGTGGGTGAGCCACAGCCCGAGTCCGCTGCCGTGAACAAGCGGCGTCTCCGCGCCCTCTCTGAGAACGGTACGTTCTTGCTCGGAGAGCCCCGGCCCGTCGTCGGCAACGTGTATTTCGAGCGCGTTTGGGAGGCTGTCGACGGTCACGGTGACGGTCGGAGCCTCGCCGCAGTGTTTGGCGGCGTTCTCGACGAGTTCCATGATCGCCCGCTCGAAGTTTGCCAACACCGCCACCGAGATGTCGTCGTCACAGTCGACCGAAATTGACGCGTTGGGATGTGACTGGGTGACTCTCTCGACGACGTACTCGATTAGCGCAGCGATATCGGTTGGGTTTCGGTCGGCGGTTTCGCTGATTACCTGCTCCAACTCGCGGGCTTTCTGGCCCAGTCCGATGAGTTTGTCAATGTTGCGGAGTGCGGTCTCACCGCTTTGTGTGTCATCCAACTGCTCGGCCATGATCTCAGTGTGTCCCCGAATGACTGCCAGATCGTTCCGAAGGTTGTGTCGCAGCACGCGGTTGAGCACGGTCGCAAGGTTGGCCTGCCTGGTGAGTTCGGCCTCATGTTGTTTGCGTTCGAGTTCACGTTCGAGCAGTCGAGCAATCAGTTCGGTAAACATCGTCTCGCCGTCGCTGAAGGCATCCCGTGGATCGTCAGCGACGAAACAGACCGTGCCATACGGTTCGCCGTCGACAATAAGCGGTGTGCCGTGATAGCAGTGCAACCCGTGGGTTACGAATGCTGGATCATCAGCCCACCCCTGGTTGGGCGCGTCAGAGAGGGCAATCTGGGCGTTGCTCTCGATTGTCCGCCGGCAGTATGTCGTCCCGAGATCAAGCTCTAAGCCCGGTGGGAATTGTCCACTGGCTGGGTCTGTGCTGGCGATGGTTTTCCAGTGATCGGTTTCTTGATTGATACGGGTTAGATGGCCGTTGTCCGCCCCCAAATACTGTGCGCCAAGCCGCAGTGCGTCCTCGGCTTTCGTCTCGAACGGCGTCTCTCGACGAATGATCTCATACAGTTCGTTTCTCGCCTCTTGGGCAGTGTATGTGGTATCAGACATTGTTAGGGGATACGGCCATACAGGGTGCAGGTTCGCTTGGAAGCAGTTTATTACTATCTTCCTCACAGAAAGTTCTCTGAATGTGATTAGTATGGGCCTGTGTTAACAAATAACTACCTGTTGGAATAAGACTAGTAACCCAATGAGCGGACCGCTATTTCCACTCAGTAGCTGTACGTTTCTTCAGTAATCTGGACGTAGCCCTGTTTTTTGAGCGACCGTTTTTTCTTTTTATATTTATAAAGGGTCTTCGCGCCGGAGAGCCCCGACCGGAGCGTGCTCTTTTTAAGAAGGTTAGAGCCATCCGCCGCGAGCATCCCACGAACTGATTTAAATGTTCGATCCCAGTCGCTCGGCCCATAGCCGCGGCAGAGTTCGGCAAAGGTGACGTTGCGGAGTAGTTCGTCACCGATGGCTTCGTCCCATCGGTTGTTGTACGTCGACAGATCGCCTTTCGCCGCCAACTCGCCAGCAATCGCTCCCGTCCGAACGGCAACGTGGTCGCCGCCCTCGTGGAACGCCGAGGTCGTCCCCATTGCGCCACCGGCGACCGCGATTCCAGCGTCGACGGGCGACTCGATTGGCTGTGTCGAGGAGATACTGTAAGTTTCGGTACCGTCGCGCTTGCCGCGGTCTTCAACCAGTGGGAAGTCGGTCTCGATGTCGTACTCGTCGCCCCACTGCCACTCAAGCAGTCGATGAATGTAGGTGCTCCCCTGTGGGATACTGTCGTCGTCTGGCCGAAGGAGTTCGTACTCGTCTCGGTCGTCGACGGCATCGATGTCGAGCCCGATTGGCATCGTCAACCCAACCCGGCAGACCCGCGCGTCGTTCGGGAACACCCACGGATAGGCCGTATGGCCGGGCATCACGCCCCACCAGAATTTGATCGACGTCTTGAGTTCCTCGAAGACCTCCTCGGGGAACCGTCGGTACTCCTGATAGGCGATATGGTTGGCTTTCGGCGAGGCCAGTAGTTCCGAGGCCTTGGTGTCGTCGGGGAGATAGCTATCGAGCACTCGGTTAGTAACCGTACGCTGTGGGCCATCCGCGAGAATTAGGAAATCAGCCCCGATTTCCTCGCCGTTGGCCAGCGAGACGACGTGCCGCGGATCGTCCGCGGAGCCGTCTGCATCGAGGTCGCTGTCGACCTCGGTTACGCGAACCTTGAGCCGGTACTCCGCGCCGGCGTCCTCGGCGCGCTCGCGCATCCAGTCGTCGAACCGAGCGCGATTGAAGGTGTAGCCGAAATGGTCGTACGACGATTCGATACCGGTACTTCTCAGCGTGCAGGATTCCGTGGGGCCAATGAACTCCGCGCGGTCGAGGTGTTGGAGGAGGACATCGTCGGGGAACTCATCCGGATGAATATCCATGATGTCGACCCAGTAGTCGAGAATGCCCGCCGCGTCGGTCGAATCGGGACCGAGTCCCTCGCGGTCGGCCCGCGGGACGCCCTTCTCACAGACGACCGCCGAGGCACCACCGCTGGCCGCGGCATGTGCCGCCGCCGTGCCCGCGGGGCCACCACCTACGATAGCCACGTCTACGCGTTCCATACCAGTTACCGCCCCGAGTTGATATTAAAGCCACTGAACTTGTGGTCCACAACTCAATGTAAGGCGTTGACTACCAGCCCACAATGAATCGTAAACCGGTATATAACACGGTCCCCAAGATACCGGTATGTCCGTCGACGCCGATCTCAAACGGATTTTTCAGGCCCAAACCAAGTCGGATGGCCCTCTCATTCCCTCGATGGCCGTGTTGGAACAGCTCGCCGACACGCTCGGTGAGATTCGTGCGAGTGCCAACCCCGATAGCTACAGGACCGATGCGGAGTCGACGCTTGACTGGAACACGCCCGCGATGGACACCGCGCCGATCGGGATGGCGATTTCGGGGCCAGCCTACGAGGACAACCCAATCGCGTACGTCAACGATCAGTTCGAGGGGATCACGGGCTACACGGAGGTCGACCTGATCGGCGAGAACCTACGACTCCTTCAGGGACCGGAGACGGCCAGCGACCCGGTCGACGACCTCCGGGAAGCCCTCGACATCTGGGCTCCGGTAATTGTCGAACTCCGGAACTACCGCAACGACGGCACCAAGTTCTGGAACCGCCTCGCGCTGGCTCCGATTGTCGACGTAACCGGGACGGTCAGCAATTGGGTCGGCTTTCAAGAGGATATCACCGACAGGCGGTCATAGGGACAGCCTACCAGCCAGTATTAACTGCCTACTCCCGGTAGATCTCGTCGTTTCTCTGCCTCGTCGTTGATCTCTTCGAATGGCTGTTCTTGTTTGCCGTGTGAGACGTGGTTCCGGAGGTGTCGACAATGACATCGAACCTACCAGAGTGCCGCAAACTCATGTGGGTGGACGTCAATACCCGTGTATGAGTGATCCGGAGATTGCAATTTTACGACAGAAAATTCACGGCCTATCGGCTGACGACTACGCGACTGCCCTGCGGTCTCGACTGCCGGAGACCGAGATTGCGGTCGCCCAGACGCCCAGCGAGGAACGGGAACTCTTGGAACAGGTCCCGATTGCAACCGGGTTCGAACTTTCACCCGACGAGGTCGAGGCGGCCCCGAACCTGGATCTGTTCGCCTGTGTCTACGCCGGCGTCGGCCATCTGGATCTCGACGCGTTCGAAGCCAACGGGACGGCGGTTACCAACGCCTCCGGTGTCCATGGCCCCAACATCGCCGAATACGTCATCGGCTCGATTCTCTCCCACGTCCGCGGCTTCAGACAGGCGTGGCGACAGCAGGATCGTAACGAGTGGCGGTCCTACCCTGCCCGCGAGTTTCAGGGGAGCACGGTCACCGTCGTCGGGCTTGGCTCGATAGGCCAAGCCATTGTCGACCGTCTCGACCCGTTCGGCGTCGACACCATCGGCGTGCGCTACACCCCAGAGAAGGGTGGCCCAACCGACGAGGTACTCGGGTTCGACGAGATCCAAGACGCGTTGGCTCGGACCGACTACCTCGTCCTCGCCTGTCCGCTGACCGACGAAACACGGGGTCTCATCGACAGCGAAGCGTTCCTTACTCTGCCGTCGGACGCGTTCATGGTCAACATTGCGCGTGGTGGCGTGGTCGACACCGACGCGCTGGTGGCCGCGATGCAGGCCAACCGGATTTCGGGTGCCGCACTCGACGTGACCGATCCCGAACCACTGCCGAACGACCACCCACTGTGGGACATTGATACGGTCTCGATCACACCCCACAACGCGGGCCATACGCCGAACTACTACGAACGAACGGCCGAAATTCTGGCAACGAACGTCGAACGCTACAGGCAGGGAGAGACCGAGTACGAAAATCAGGTCGTTTAGGCGATCTGTCGGGGTTCGGAGTAGGACAGATACGCCGTCATATCGGTCGTTGTCAGCATTCCGATCACCCCCGAGTCCTCGTCGACCACCGGGAGATGGTGGAATCCCCGGTCGACCATCGTCTCTGCGACCTCGGTGACCGCATCGTTTGCGGTGACGGTGACAACGTTCTCCGTCATATAATCCGCAACCGTCGTCTCGGCGGCGTCGGCCCTATCAGCGGTCATCCGAACGAAATCAGTCGTCGTTAGAATTCCAACCAACGCGTTGTCCGCGTCGGTGACGACCAGCGAGCTAATCTCGCGGTCGAGCAGTCTCGCTGCGGCCTCTTGGACGGGCGTCTCTGGCGATACCGACTCAACCGGGGAGGACATCAACCGACCTACAAATATGTCTGTCATGGTTATTGGTATACATTCGCATAGAAAAGTGTTGGTACTCGATGGGGTAGTCGACTCGGTTTCGGTTTCTTTCTGCAGTCGCAAAAATGTGACCAGCCGTTTAGGAGGTGGCGTTAAATCCAGCCTCCTTCGACCAGCAGTTCGCCGTTCAGTAGGCTCGCGCCGGCGGCACCGCGGATGGTGTTGTGGGCGAGACAGTTGTATTTGAGTCCGGAGTCCGTCGAGGCGACGCCACCGGCCGAAATCTGCATCCCGTTTTCGCGGCTCCGGTCCATCCGGGGCTGTGGGCGGTCGGGTTCGTCGTCGCCGAAGACGTGGATCAGCTGCTCGGGTGCGCTCGGGAGGTCGGCACCGGGGTACTCTCGCATGGCCGCCCGGGCCTCTTCGGGGGTCGGCTCGTCGGCGAGGTCGACAAAGAGGCTTTCGAGGTGGCCGTCGAGCGTTGGAATTCGGTTACAGGAGGCGTTGACCGTCGACTCGTGCATGCTGAGTTCTGCGCCGTCGAACCCACCGAGCAGTTTGCGGGATTCGGACTCCATCTTGGATTCCTCGCCGCCGATGTGGGGAATCGCGTTGTCGATGATCTCCATCGAGGTGACCCCGGAGTAGCCAGCACCCGAGACGGCCTGCAAGGTGGTGACGTCGACGCGGTCGAGACCGAACTCGTCGAGTGCGGCCAGCGTCGGCACCATCGTGATCGTCGAGCAGTTGGGGTTTTTGATGAGTGCACCGTCCCAGCCGCGGTTGTCACGCTGGACCTCGATCAGGCCGAGATGGTCTGGGTTGATCTCCGGAATCGTGAGGGGCACGTCGTCGGCCATCCGGTCGTTTAAGGAGTTCGAAGAAATAATGTGGCCCGCTTCGAGGAATTCGGGTTCGACTTCGCTGGCGACCGACGAGGGGAGCGACGAGAACAGGAGGTCGACGTCATCCGAGACCGCCTCGGGGGTCGTCGCGCCGACTTCCATTTCAGCGATCTCCTCTGGAATCTGGGTTTCGACTCGCCATTTGGCGGCTTCGCGGTAGGTTTTTCCGGCGCTCGATTCGCTTGCGGTGAGTGCGGCGATCTCGAACGTCGGGTGGCCGTCGAGCAGCTGAATGAACCGCTGACCGACTGCGCCCGTCGCTCCGAGAATGCCAACTTGTACTGCCATTACCGTGGGGTGCAGTCTCATACACATAAGTGGGTCGGATTGCCACGCAGTTCCCCGAACAATCAGGAAGAATACGGCCGCTACCTCCCGATTCGCGACTGGAACTGTCAGGTTCTATCTGCATGTTTGATATAAAAGTACGATGAGAGTCGACTGATGATTGTGTCTGTCCATTACATGGCGTGGTTTGGTTCGTGATTTTCAACTCCGAGTCGTTTGATCGCTGGCTACTGGGCGACTCATCAGAAGGTGTAAACTATGGGCGGTGGTATGTTGACCTACGTGCCCTAGTCCCCGGCGGAGTACTCCTACTTGGGAGCGATGATCGTCCGGAGAACCCAGGCACGTGATATACGGTTCGTTGTCGACCGTAACAGACAGCTGCCCGGCACGAGGGTTTCCCGACCGACGTGGCATGCCGCCTCTGAATGAGGTCGGGCGTTAGTGTTCCGGGTAACATTTTCCGAAGTTACACAGAGTACGTCTCCATCCTGCGTAGGTACGCACGGACTGTTTCGATGGCAGTTTCAGATGTAAACGCTTGCCAGTTGTCGACATCGGATAGAACCCTCCGATTAGCGCCGTGTTCGGATCGGGATCATTCACTCAATCACAAAACGGATTGCATGCTAAGAATTTGAGCGCCATTTGCTTTGGAATCGTAAGCGAAACGACTTTGAACGATGTACCCGTATATTTAGATTGAGATCGCGTTTTGACGCGACTCTCGGATACTATCATGACCACCAATACAATTGATCGACAACTCGTCTGGGTCGTCCTCGCAATCATCGCTGCCCTGATTATCGTTCCCCTGTTCGGCATGATGTGGGCCGGACCGATGATGGGTGGGATGTGGGGTACCGGAATGTGGGGTGCAGATGGCATGTCTGGATGGATGCTCATCATTGGCGTGGGGATGCAACTCCTCTTCGTCGCCGTCATTGCCGGGGCCGTCTACCTCGGCTATCGAGCGACACGCAAGGGGGATGACTCATCTGACCCTGCAGTCAAGGAGCTTCGGGCTGCCTACGCACGTGGCGACCTGAGCGACGAGGAGTACGAACGACGGCGGGACCGACTCGAAACCGAACCGTAAACCGATGATGTTAGCACCACTGGGACCAGCGGTTGCCGAGGCCCTCCGGATCGGGATCGGCTTCCTCTGGACAGCCGCCTGGGCGATCATCATGGGATTAGTGATCACCAGTCTCGTCCAAGTTTACGTCTCGAAAGAACGAATGGCTGCCGTGCTTGGCGATGCCGATATGGCCGGTGTCACGAAGGCCACGCTGTTCGGCGCTGCCAGCAGCGGCTGTAGCTTCGGTGCGGTCGCCATCGGGAAGGGGCTCTTCAAAAAGGGTGCCCACGTCGTGAACTTCCTCGCGTTCATGTTCGCGTCGACGAACCTCATCGTCGAACTCGGATTGATGATCCTGATCCTGTTGGGCTGGGAGTTCCTCGTTGCCGAGTTACTCGGTGGTCTCATCCTCATCGCAGTGATGGCAGTGATCGTCCAGTTGACGCTTCCAGAAACCCTCTTTGAGGAGGTTCGCACCGAACTGAATCAGCGAGATCACGACCACGGCGTGACCGAGGATCCGACCTGCGGAATGGAGGGGCGAGACGAGTATTCGCTCGTCACGGATGGTGGCGAGACGCTGAAATTCTGTTCGGAGGGTTGTATGGAGACCTATCAGCAGGAGGTGGCCAGCAGTGGGAGCTGGCGAGACGAACTCCTGTCGTGGGGTGGCTGGTACAAGGTCGGCAACCAGTATCGCAAGGAGTGGTCGATGCTCTACACGGACGTGATAGCGGGCTTTCTGATCTCTGGATTCGTCATCGTGTTCGTCCCACAGTGGGTCTGGAACACGCTGTTTTTGCAGGGCGACGGCATCCTTGTCAGCGCTGAGAACGCAGTCATGGGCGTGGCTATCGCTGTTATTAGCTTCGTCGGTAGCATGGGAAACGTCCCGTTCGCCGTTGCGCTCTGGGGTGGCGGTGTGAGCTTCGCCGGTGTGATCGCCTTCGTCTATGCCGACCTCATTACAGTCCCCGTGCTCAACGTCTACCGGAAGTACTACGGCTGGAGTGTGATGCTGTATATCCTCGGCGTGTTCTTCGTGACGATGGCATTCACGGGGTTTCTCATGGAACAGCTATTTAGTGTGTTAGGGATCGTCCCCGATCTCGCTGGTGGCATGACTGCGAGCGAGCAGACCTATTTCGAACTGAACTATACGTTCTACCTCAATCTGATCGCGTTCGCACTCTCAGGATTCCTTCTCTACGTGTACCGACGCGGTCTGGGAGCACCCGGTCAGTACCGGGATCCTGTCTGTGGAATGCGAACCGGCGAGGATGGTCCAACCGTCATCCACGATGGTGATACCTACCATTTCTGTTCGAAGGCGTGTCGACGAGCCTTCGAGGAGACACCCGAGGAGTTCGCTATGATCGATCCAACAGTCTCGGGCGCTCACGATCACCATTGATAAATCGGTAACGCAATCCTTCTTTATCGAAATTCAATTAGTAACAGTTTGTGCTGCTGATACGGGTTGCACTATTGATTTCAGTTTTACAGACCCTACTAGTAGATCGTCGACTGGTAGTGTTCCGGGTAACATTTCGAACTATATATAGTTATTTTATTGATATTTGTGTAGCTATGCCAATTAGTTACGTAGGATAATAAAAACCGAGAGAAAACGAAGCATCATCTACATACCACTCAGAGATTCGTTACTCACGTCTTCCAGTCGACGTCCTCGTCATCAACTTCGAGATCATCGGCGTCAAGCCCACCCTCATCTGCCTCTTGGTTCTCCATCATATCCATCATATCTCCCATGACGGCTTCCATGTCGGGCTGATCCTGTTGTGTTGGTGGGTCCTGCATCATGCCGCCCATCCCACCGAACATATTGTCTTGCATTTTCTGGAGTTTCCGCTTCACAAACCAGATACTCCCACCGATACCGACAATAGCACCGATGACGACCCCGACTGTGAGCGACAGCGGATCGATCATTCGCTGCCTCCAGACGTTCTGTGCAGGCTTTTGTGGTTCCCGATTCTCGGAGACAGCGCGTGTGTCCAGCACCCTACGTTCGCCATACGTATCGTCTGCCGGTGAGCCTCAAATCGCTTGTGTCTGTGCTGCAGCGATTCGAGGCGGGTCGACCTCGGCAACTAGCGTTGCGTCGGCCGTTTCGACGTGTTCCCAGTAGGTTTCGATGAGGGACGCGTATTGCTACTGTTGCTGGCGGTTGACGACGAGCACGGGCACGTCGACGCTCCGCAGGACGCTCGCAGCGACACTCCCGAGCAGTTGGCGTTTGAGATTTGACCGCCCATGAGACCCCATCACGATGAGGTCGATATCGGTATCCGATACGTACTCACGAACCCCTGCAACAACCCCGTTGAACGACGCCGTTCGTTCGACAGCTGTCTCAACATCAAGCGCAACGTCGGCTGCGGTGATCTCGTCTGCAACCCTGTCGACGGCTGTCTGTCCACTCGCTTCGAGTCGGTCGACGAACTGCATATCGAGACCGCCCGCACTGAACATGCCGCCTGCATCCTGGAGGTCGACCACGTTTAGCACGTGGACGGTCGACCCATAGCTCGCTGCGACCGCGATGCTGTGGAGTGTGGCCGCCTCGGCGTTGTCGCTCCCATCGGTCGGAACGAGAAGCTTGGAGTATGACTGTGCAGTCGGGGTCGGCTGCTCCTCGTTTGGGACGACAAAGACGGGACTCCCAGCGCGGTGGAGTACCTGTTCGGTGACGCCGCCGAGGAGTTTCGTTTTCAGGCCTGTCACACCCTGTCGACCGAGGACAATGAGATCTGCGTCCTGCTCGGCTGCATGCTCGCTGATCTCGACGGCGGGCGTTCCCTCTCTGAGGGAGGTCGTGAGTTGTTGTCCAAACTCACGATCCGAGGCGTCGTTTTCGACTGCGGTGAGTGCTGTCTGACCTCGTTCTCGGAGCTGCGTCTTTTCGTCGCCTGAGACTGCGAGACGCAGTGTCTTCTGTGGGACGACGTGAAGCACGTCGACGTCAGCAGCGAACCGCTGGGCGAGTTCGAGACCACGTCTTGCGGCGTGTCTGGCTTCTTCGCTCCCGTCGACAGCCAAGAGGAGACGGTCGTACATGGGCCCCTGTTCGACCCCAACCGTCTTCATCGTTTGGCGTACTGCCAGCAGCCCGTACAGTCTCCGTAGAGCGACCAGCTACCGCGACGGTCTCACTGACTGACGCCGATCACATGATATTTCCCGGCAAACCATGCTATTGTGCAACAAGGTTCAATACCCCCGGCGATGTATATACTGATTGGACTATGGATATAACTGATATTGTTATGACGGAGTTCGTCGAGGTGGATGTCGACGAGCGACTCGCCAAGGTGCGGGCGAAGTTCGACGAGCAGAACCCCCGTGGGGTGATCGTCACCGACGACGGCGCCTACGAGGGGGTGATCGGAGAGTCCGAACTCGTCAAATCCCGTATCCAGGACGACACCAAAGCGAGCGTGTTGATGACGTCGGCTCCCCGGGTCGACCACCACGAGGACATCCGTGAGGTTGCCCGACTGCTGGTCGAGGGCGATGTCCAGATCGCGCCGGTGTTCCGCGGTGACTCCCTTGCTGGCATCATCACGGGCGACGCGATTCTCACTGCGGTCCTCGAGAACCTCGATGCACTGATCGTCGAACAGATCTACAGCGAGGACGTCATCAACATCGCCGCGAAATCGACGGTCGGCCAAGCCATCAATCGGCTTCGGGAACACGGTATCTCGCGGCTTCCCGTGGTCGACGACCGTGGCTCGCTCGACGGCGTGATCACGACTCACGACATCGTCGACTTCGTGGTTCGGGACCACGAGCGCCAGCACAAAGGCGACCGAAGCGGCGACCGCGACCGCATGCTGGATCTCCCCGTCGAGAACCTGATGAGCAGTCCGGTCGTGACCGCGACGCCCGACGAGAGCGTCGAGGTCGCCGTCCAGCGGATGTTCGACAACGAAATCTCCGGACTCGTCGTGACGGCTGGCGAGGGCCAGCAGGCGGTCGCCGGTGTCGTCACCAAAACCGACGTGCTCCGGGCGTTGACGTTCACTGAAGAGGAGACGATGGACGTTCAGATCACCAATGTCGAACTCCTTGATACGATCAAGCGAGAGGAGATCGTCGACTCGATCACACAGGTCGTCGACAAATACCAGGAGATGAACGTGATGCACGCCCACGTTCGGTTCCACGAACACAAGGAGAAACTCCGCGGCACGCCGCTGATTCAGGCCCAGATTCGGCTCCGAACCAGCCACGGCCAGTTGGCTGGCTCGGGTGAAGGCTACGGCGCGAACCACGCCTTCCACGTCGCGCTCGACAAACTCGAACGCAACGTGTTGGAGCTGAAGGGAATCAACGCAGACAAGGAGTACCGCGGCCAGCTGCTGCGGAAACTCAACGAGATCTGAGACGATAGAGTGAGGGAGCTCCCGAGCAGCCCCCGTTCTGTGCGGTCTGGTTACTTTTTTGGTGTGCGAACCGTCCACTTCGTCATGCTTTTGAGCGGTCCCTTCCAAAACTGACCATGAGCGCAGACGAGGACAAGTATCCCGCGGAGTCCGGTCGTCGACGGTTCGTCAAGGGTGTTGTCGGTGGGGCGGCACTCGCTGGTGTGGGAGCCACCGGCGCAGTGTCGATGAACACACTAACGAGTTCGTCCGGTGCGGGTGGTGGACCGGTCGAAGCGATGGTAATCGAAAACACGGGCGGTCCCGCCCCGCGTGGGATGCCCCAGATTCCCATCGAGATAGACGACGAGGGATTCATCAAAGGCGTCTGGCCCGAGATCACCACCGAAACCGTCGAAGGTGTCGAAGTCGAAATCGCCAGAGAGGATATCGGCGGGGTAACGTACTCCCAAGAGTGGTTCCAGTACTGTGGGCTCGAATCGAACAACGCACTCGATCCGAGCTACGAGTCGGATAACTACTTCATCACCGACCCCGCGGCTGGCTACGAGTGGCAGTCAGACAAATCCGAGGGCGACCGGTTCAACATCTCCGAGTTCGACGACTACACCGAGTGGCAGTCGGATGCCGGTATCGGGAGCCCCGGTGTCGGGAAGGCTGGCTCGGCTATCTGGCGATCCGGCGATTCGGAAAACCCCATGCCGGTGACAATCCTGCGATCCGAAACTATCGAAGAGGCCGCCCAAGACAACGAGTGGCTGGCCGCCAGCACCGATCAGGGTGTCATCGCGTGGCTCAACAAGTGTACCCACTTCTGCTGTGTGCCAACGTTCAAGACCGCCGCTGACGCGCCCAGATACAACGCCGCAGACAAGGTGTACTGTGCGTGCCACCAGTCGGTGTACGACCCATTCTCCATCGTTACTGCACTCTACATCTCCCGACCACGCCCGACCGAGTAGTCGTCTCCCGCCCACGATCTCCGAGCGGTCGACCCCCGAATTTTTCCGCGTTCTCATCCGAGTAGCCGTATGGCCGAATCAACTGGCTTCGAGACGGAACTCGCCCGTGCCCGTGCCCTGCTCGATGCGGAGGATCTCACTGCCGTTCACGTCGGCGTCATCCACGACGACCAGACGGTCGACACCGTCGCCTCCCGCCGAACTGACACCGACACCGAAGAAGAGCTCCAAGCACTCTCGCTGTTAGCCACCCATATCCGTGCAGTCGCCGCCGAAGCCGGCGTCGACTACGACACCGTCGCGGCGGATGCCGCCGCTGTCGCCGCCCAACTCGAAGAGTTGCCGGTGACAGCTCCAGATGATGACGAAAGCGTCGACAGCGAGTCCGATACGTAACGAGGTCGACCTGCTACTCGCCAGCGAATCGGTAGCCCGAAAGCGACGAACAGTGATCCGGGAGGTCGTCGAGTTCGCTCCGGAGTCGGTCGACCGCTTCCTTTTCGGTACGCTCCGGATTGACGAGCACGTCGACCGACTGGTCGCCAAGCGAGACAAAGCCGAGATCGAGTTTGTCGGCGGTCGTCCGGAGGCCGAGACCGACAGCCGCACGCCCCTCGATAACTCGCCGGGCCGGGCTCTCGACGGCCTTGACCGAGGCCTCGAAACCATCGATGGCCTCAACGAGACTGTGGCGTGAGATGTCGCGCTCCTCGGCCACCTCCGCGAGTGCGTTCGAGAGACTGGTTCTGAGCCCGGAGTTGGTGTCTCGGTTGACGAACCGAAGGTCGCGGTCGACCAGATCCTCCAGTTCTTCGATATTGTCCGGGTTCCCCTCGGGAACGAGCAGCCCCCACTCGCGGTGCCAGCCGCCGACCGACACCGCTTCGACATCTCGGTCGACCGGGCCAGCGACGACCGCGAGATCCGGCAGGCCATCGCGGAGCCTGCGTAGTCCCTCACGGCTTCCGGGCGAGAGATACCGGACAGGCCCGAGGTGGTCCAGCAGTTCGTTGAGTGCCGGATCGTCCTCACCGATGCCGAGCAGTGCGGGCGGCTCGACGTCCGGCGAAAACAGCTGGACAGTCACCGACTCGCCAGCACTCAGATAATCGGTGTCGGGGTCAATCGCAACCACGCCGTCGGCCTCGACGAGGCTGGTCGTCGCCCCTGATCCTTTATCAACCGGATACACCAACCGACTCCCGCTCCCGTCTTCGAGCACGCCGACTGATAGGAGTCGCAACCGTCCCTCTTCGGAGCGGGCTTCGACCGCCATCTCGCCCGCCATCGTCGCGGTTGCTGGCTCCGGCTGTCCCGTCGCTTCGCGGAGCGCCGGGGCGACGAACGTCCGGAAGATGGTCAGCGCCGACACCGGATACCCCGGAAGCCCAATGTAGGCCGACTGCCCGCCGTTGCTCTGGTCGAGTCGACCGACCAACATCGGCTTGCCGGGTTTGACCGAGACGCCGTGCAGCAGCAGTTCGCCCCGGTCTTCGATCACGTCATAAATCACGTCGACCGCGCTGGCGGAGGTCGACCCCGAGGAGAGTACCAAATCACACTCGTCGGCAGCCTGCCGAAGGAGTCGCTCTAGTTCCTCGATATCGTCGCCCGCGTGCGGGTAGACGACCGCCTCGCCCCCAGCGGCCTCGACGCCTGCGGCGATGGTGTAGCTGTTGACATCGTAGATCTCCCCACGGTTGCTATTCAATTCCTCTCCGGGCCGAACGAGTTCGTCGCCCGTCGAGATAATTCCCACTGTGGGTTCGGCGACGACCGACACGCTGTCGACGCCCAACGCCGACAACAGGCCGATCTCTCTGGGGGTGATCTTCCGTCCCGGACCCAAGGCCCGCGCTCCGGCGGCGATATCCGCCCCTGCGACCATCACGCTGTCACCCGGCGTCACCGACGTCCGAATCCGAATTCGTGTCTCGCCATCCGGTCTCGTTGTTTCGTCGGTTCGCTCGACAACCACAACCGCGTCGGCTCCCGGCGGCATCACCGCGCCCGTCGAGATTTCGACACAGGACCCCGAGTCGACTGTCACATTCGGTTCTTCGCCCGCGTGGACTGTTCCAGCGAGATCGAGTTCGACCGGATCGGACTCGTCTGCGCCGAAGGTATCTCTCGCTTTGACTGCGTAACCATCCATCGCGGCGCGGTCGAATCCCGGCACGTCGACAGCGGCGTCGACGCGCTCGGCCAGCACGCGACCGTGGGCCTCGGTGAGGTCGACGACTTCGGTGCCGCCGCCGAGCGCCAGCGAGTCAATCGTCTCCCGTGCTTCGTCGGGGTCGGCCAGCGTGCGAAACTGTTTGCGGCTCATGGCTGAGCCTCCCAATCTTCGACGTTGACGCGCTCACCCTCGGCGTACCCCTCGCGGTCCTCGGAGACGACCACCCAGCCGTCGGCCAGTGCCACGCTCGACAGGACACCGGCTCCACCGGCACGAGTCGGCGTGGCGGTGAGTTCACCGTTCTCACTGTCGACGCCCGTTTCAACCCGAGCAAACGTTCGCGTTCCGGGCTCGCTTGGTATCTTTCGCGTCAGAGTTGCCTCGCGGGCGGGCAGCGGCTCGGTTGGGAGGTGACCCATCGTTTTGAGCAACGGTCGGAGCAGTTGGACCGCCGTGACCAGACAGGAGACTGGATACCCCGGTAGCATGAGCACCGGCGTCTCTTGGACGAGACCGATGGCGACCGGGTAGCCGGGTTTGATCGCGACACCGTGGACCAGTATCTCGCCAAGGTCGTCGACGACCTCGGGAATCAAATCCCGTTCGCCGACCGACGAACCGCCGGTGGTGACGATAATATCCTTCGTGAGGTCCCGCTGAATCGCCGCCCGGAGCGCGGACTCGTCATCGGTGACGATGTTGCGGTAGGTCGCGTCGCCACCCCAGCGGGTGACATACTGGGCGACGGTGAGGCCGTTGGTTTCGATGATCTCGCCGGGATCTGGGTCGGTTTCGACCAACTCCTCGCCGGTTGGAACGACGCCGACGGTCGGCTTCTGGTAGACGTCGAGTTTCCAGCGGCCAACCGATTTCAAAAGCCCCAGATCCGAGGGCCGGAGTCGGTGCCCCGGCTCGTACAGCATCTGTCCTTCAGCGACGTCTTCGCCCGTATCGCCGACGTTTTCGCCCGCTGCAACTGCCTCGTGGACCTCGATTGTCTCGCCGTTGTCGTCGACGGTCTCGATCATGACGACCGCATCCGCTCCCTCGGGGAGTTCGCTCCCCGTGTTGACGGGGATCGCAGTTCCCGGCGTGATCTCGTCTTCGGGCGGCACGGTATCGAGGATCTTCGGCGACCGATCACCAGCGCCGAAGGTGTCTGCGGCCCGGACGGCAAAGCCATCCATCGCGGCTCGGTCGTAGTTCGGGACGGGGTTCGGCGCGGTGATCGTCGAAGCGACCGCCCGACCGTCGGCCATATTTAACGGGAGCCGCTCGGTGCGCTCGTGTGGCTCGACCGCCGACAGCAACGTGTCGACTGCGGCAGCGAGCCGGGTTCGATGTTTGAACCCGGATGTTTGTCTGTGATCTGTGGTCATGGCTATTTGTTGTCGTGCCACCCTGATAAGCCCGCGCGGTATCGAGCCGGGAGCCAGCTCTCGGGCCACGGTGTGGCCGCCCATCTGCTCGTCGACGACGCTCACCGACCGCGGGGTTTTTCGACCTTGCGTTCATACACCAGTGTATGTCAGCACTGCGCGATGCGCTCCGAGAACTCCCAGACGCGGTGTTTGCGGATCTGTTGGAATCCGATGAATCCTACCGACTCGTCTTAGACGTGCCGGGCGTCACCGCCGACACCGCCGAGATCGTCGCCGACGGCAGCCGACTGACCATCGAAGCGAGACGCGAAAAAGCCGTTCCCGGGGAGTTCCGGTACATCCGCGAGGACCGACCGCTGTTTCTCGACGCCGAACTGCCGGTCCCACGGGAGGCCGACGGCGAGGAGGCGACCGCGGTCATCGACCGCGGTGTGTTGGAAATCACGCTGCCGAAGACAACTGACGGGGACGGCCAACCCATTCCAATCGACGATGCCGCGGAGTAGGTGATTCCTCTGGTCTCTCTCCGTGCCTACTGGCGGTTCGTCGTCGTCTTCTATCGGTTTTCGCCGCTGCTCGTCGCCTACCTGCGGGACCGTCGACGCTACATCCTTTTCGGCAGTCCGAGACGCGTCACCACCGACATGCAACTCGACCGGGCCGACGTCCTCTTGGATACCCTGCTCACACTCGGCCCGACGTTCATCAAACTCGGCCAGCTGCTGTCGACGCGGCCCGACATTCTCCCGAAGGCCTACATCGACGTCCTATCGAGCCTGCAGGACGATGTCCCGCCAGCCCCGTGGCCGGAAACCAAACGAGTCCTCGAAGACGAGATCGGTCCCATAGAGGAGGTGTTCGACGAGTTCGACACCGAGCCGATCAGCGGCGCGAGTCTTGGCCAAGTGTATCTCGCAACCTACGAGGGCCAGCAGGTCGCCGTCAAGGTGCGTCGACCGAACATCGAGTCGCTGGTCGAGGCCGATCTCCGAGTCCTCAAATGGTCGGTCCCCATCCTCGTCCGGTTCATCGGCGAGGGCCGGGCCTTCTCGCTCGATAATCTGGCCGACGAGTTCTCGAAAACCATCCGCCAAGAGATGGACTACAGCCGCGAACGGAACATCCTCGAACAGATCCGGGGGAACTTCGACGAGAGCCGGGACATCCGGATTCCCGAACCCGTCAACCAGCTTTCCGGCCCACGTGTCCTGACGATGGAGTACCTACCGGGCGTCAAGATCACCGACATTGACACCCTCGACGAAATAGGGCTCGACCGCACCGAACTTGCGACCAAACTCCAGCGCATCTACCTCCAGATGATCGTCCAGGATGGCGTCTTCCACGCCGACCCCCATCCCGGCAATCTCGCGGTCGCCGAGGACGGTTCGATCATCTTCTACGACTTCGGGATGTCTAGCACGGTCGACTCCTTCATTCAGGACAAGATCGTGGATTTCTACATCGCCGTCGCCAACCAGGATATCGACGCCATTCTCGATACCCTGATCGATATGGGGACGCTCAGCCCGACCGCCGACCGACAGGTGATGGGCGAGGTGATGGAACTCGCGATTGCCGACGCCCGGGGTGACGACATCGAACAGTACCGGGTCAACCAGATCATCGAACAGGTGGAGTCGACGATCTACGAGTTCCCGCTCCGGCTCCCCCGAAACCTCGCGCTCGTGCTCCGGGTGGCGACGGTCGTCGAAGGCGTCTGTGTCACTCTCGACCAGAATTTCGACTTTATCTCGGTCGCTACCGACTACCTCACCGAGGAAGGCTACCGCGAGGAGACCGCCAAACGACTGTTCGAGGAGGGCGGCCAGCAGGTCCAGCAGACCGCACAGGCGCTGTTTACGGTGCCGCCGAAACTCGACCGCGTACTCGATACTATCGAACGCGAGGATCTCACGGTCAACGTCCAGATCGACGACGAAAACCACGTCCTCGACAAACTCGCCAAACGCATTTCCTACTCGATTATCGTCGCGGTCGGCCTGCTGTCGGCCTCGATCATCTACGCATTTGCCAACGAATGGCAGATCTCAGTCGCGATTCTCGGGCTGACCGCGCCAATGGTCTTTTTCCTCTATCGGTCGTTCAAAGAGCCGCGTGGGCTTCGGGCCCGACCACAGTTCACCCGACAGAACCTGCGTGAAAAGCGCGGTCCTGGTAACGAGTAGCACCGCTGTCGACTCTGTTATCCCGTCAAAAAGCAGCTTCACGGCTATGTGTCGTTGAGTTTCTGGAACTGATCGAGCAGTTCGTCGGCCGACTCGCCGGAATCATACGTCACCGTGCCGCGGAACTCCGACCGCTCTTGGTCGAAATCCGCGTCGACAGTCGAGGCTTTCTCTTCGCGACGCTCGTGTTCGGCGTCATCGTATGCACCCATAGACATGGTATACCATACCTTGGAATGGTTTCGATTTATACTTAACGATTGTTCAGATATGATGTCGCCCGTATCGATCCCGGTCGACTGTGACAATCAGAATATGTAACTACCACCGTCGTCTCTCCGTGAGTGTGGCACGACCGCTCCGCTTCAGATACGCCCCTGACCGCTGGTCAGTCAGTCGTGTTCGGTCGGCGATCCTGGAGCCACTGGATTCGAACCTCGGCGCTGAGATGCGTGAGCCGTGGTTTCAGTCGCCGCCGAGCTACGACGCCCGGCGATTCGAAATGGACAACGGCGACATTGCACTGTTCTGTTGGACCTCGGGCGATGAGGGACCGACCGGCACCGACGGCGGTCCCGGTGGCTACTGGCTCGGCAACACCGAAACGCCGAGTTCGCTCTGGCGAACCGAGAAATACGGGCTCGACGAGGTTCCGTATCCGGTTCGGCGGTGGGCCGAACGTGAGCTGCTGGCACAGCTCCACATGGAGTCGCCGTGGCTTGAGCCCTACCCGCATCTCTCGTGGTTCTTTCTGCCCGTCTTTCTTTCGAAGGACGGCCGAGAGACGACCCGCGAGTTCTTTCAGGACCACGCAGCCGGGTTTCCGGATGCCTCGGCCGACGAGGCACTCACTTACTACGAATCGGTGCTCCACACCGGCGCGCTCGACCCCTATCAGTCGGAGATGTCCGGCAAGCTCGGCACCTCCTCGTATCTTGACTTGACGCGAATGGCCGCCGCGATGGGTGAGTTCAACGCAGCGAAACTCCTCTTAGACGCTGGCTACGAGATCACTCCCGAAATCGAAGTGACGACCGGTCACTCCATCGACTATCGGGCCGATCCACCCGACTCGGAGGGTGGGCAAGCTGTACTTGTCGAAGTTACCCGCCCACTACCGCCGGGGAAGCGAGCAGCCGACTCGCCGCTAACGGCGGTTCGTGAGACGGCTAAAACCAAAACTGACGGCCAACTCGATGCGCATGCGGGCGGCATCGTCCTCTTCGTCGACTGCTCGTCGTTCCCCGACGACGAGTGGCGAGTGATCGCCAGCGAACAGCCCGACGTGCGACATCGCCCGGCGGTCGTCTTCCGGGTTCGCCCCAATGGCTCCATCGAGGGGTATAAAAAGGGACAGCTCCCGTTATCGCTGGACGATGCGGTTAGCTTCTTATAAAAGTAGTCGACGACTACTTAAAACGAAACCGGGTCTGGACCGTGTTCTCCCGGCGTATACTGGTCGCGGTCGCTGTAGAAGCGTCGACCGATTGCCTTGTGGCTCACACCGCCCATCAGTGCGTCTCTGACAGCCGCCGGATCGTCGAACGTCTCCTCGCCCAGTCGACCAAGAATGTCGCCGATAGTTTCTGTGCCGTTCTGGAGCTGAATCTCGCTGTCACCGTAGGCCGCGATTAGTTCTGTAGTTGTTGCTGGATACCTGTGGTCGACGAACATGTGGGCTGTTTCACTCAGTCGCATACACCACCGTCCGCACTCCGTATAGTTAATGATTGTCCATTATGTATACTAGGTGTTATTATGTGTGGGTGGTTCGACCCGATACGATCTTGAGGGACCGTCTCCAACCGGATTCCATGACGACGACGGCTCCAGTCGCGGATCTCCATCTTCATACGACGGCGTCGGATGGCGTGCTCACCGTCGAGACGCTTCCGGCGGCCGCTCGTCGAGCGGGTGTCGACTGGGTTGCGGTGACCGACCACGACATCGTCCACCCGGAGCTGTCGGCTCCCGTCACCATTCACGATGGAATTACCGTCGTACGCGGGATCGAACTCCGCGTCGACGCCGGGCCGCTGACGGTCGATCTGCTGGGCTACGGCGTCGATCCCACACCCGAGTTGGCGTCCGAACTGACACGCCTCCAAGACGACCGCCGCGACCGCGGCCAGCGTATTATCGACCGGGTTGAATCCCATCTCGGCGTCGACCTCGATATCGAACCGCGATCTGGAATCGGTCGACCACACATTGCTCGCGCAATCGCCGACAGCGACGCGCCCTACGATGTCAGCGGTGCGTTTGCCGACCTGATCGGCGAGGACGGTCCCTGCTATGTGGCCCGCTCGATCACGCCGGTCGACCGCGGGGTCGACCTGCTGTCGGACTCTTGTGGTCTCGTCAGTCTCGCCCATCCGTTTCGCTACCCCGACCCCGAGGCAGCTCTCGAACTGACTGCCGATCTCGATGCAGTCGAATACCACTATCCCTACGACCACTGGGAAGAGACGTTCTCGCTTGATCCGATCTGCGAGGAACGGGAACTCCTCATCACTGGCGGGAGTGACGCCCACGATACGGAGTTGGGCCGGGCAGGACTCGATGGCGAAGCCTTCGAGGCGTTTCGGCGTCGACTCGACCGAACAGTCGGTCTCCCAACTAACTTGTAACAGTCTGGTTACTCATTTTACAAACAATTTCTTGCGGACAGTGAACGTCGGTTGCCGAACGGTTAAACCGTCTGGAACCCATACAGCAACTATGCGCTGTCATTACTGCGACGAGGAGGCCACATTTGCGGCCGAGAAGGGTGGTGTCAAAGTTGGGCTCTGCACCGAACATTTCCGTGAGCGACTCGAACTCATCAGCGACTCCGAAGAGCTTGCCTCGCTCGAAGAACAGCTCGACGTCACCCGAACCGACTAACTACCTGCTGTTGGCTCTCTGAGAGCGATATGCCTTTAGATACCGCGTGTTGAACTCGTGGTATGCCATTCAAACCCACTGACCGGCCGCGACGGCTCCGAACCGACGGGGTTCGGCCGCTGGTCCGTGAGACGACCCTCGACGCACAGGATCTCATCGCGCCGGTCTTCGTCGACGCAACCATCGACGAGCGACTGCCAATCGAGACGATGCCGGGTCACGAACGCGTCCCGGTCGACGAGGCCGCCGACCGCGTCGAGGAGATCCGCGAGACGGGCGTCGAGGCCGTCATCGTCTTCGGGGTTCCCGACTCGAAAGACGAGGTCGGCAGTCAAGCCTACGCCGAGGATGGGGTCGTCCAGCGCGGGATTCGCGAAATCAGCGCCAACACCGACGCCTACATCATCGGTGACGTCTGTCTCTGTGAGTACACCGACCACGGTCACTGTGGCGTGCTCGAACCCCACGCGGAGGATGATCCAACGCTGACGGTCAAAAACGACGAGACGCTCGACCTACTGGCCCAGACAGCAGTCTCCCAAGCTGAGGCTGGAGCTGATATGGTCGCACCGTCTAGCATGACCGACGGCATGGTCGGTGCGATCCGCACGGCCCTCGACGAGGCAGGATTCGAGCATATTCCGATCATGAGCTACGCCGCCAAATACGAGTCCTCGTTTTATGGGCCGTTCCGCGATGCCGCAGACGGTGCGCCTGCCTTCGGCGACCGTCGACATTACCAGATGGACCCCGCCAACAGTCGGGAAGCACTCCGCGAGGTCCAACAGGACGTAAAGGAGGGTGCGGACGTGCTGATGATCAAACCTGCCCTTCCCTACCTCGATATCGTCAGCGATGTGCGCCGGGAGTTCGACCAACCGGTAGCGGCCTACAACGTCTCCGGGGAGTATGCGATGCTCCATGCCGCCGCCGACAAAGGGTGGCTTGATCTCGAAGCGACGGCATACGAATCCCTGTTAAGTATCAAACGGGCCGGCGCAGACCTCATTCTGACCTACTTTGCTGAAGATCTAGCCGAGAAGTTGTAAGGCCCGCTTGCTACTCGGTCGGTCCGAGACCGGCTTCCTGCATATACTCGTCAAGCCTTTCGGCCATCGTTTCTGCAAACTGCTCGTCGTTGATGTCGGTCTCCCGCTCGATCAGTTCGACCTGTTCGTCGACTGTCTCTCGGAGCGCAGTAAATAGCGCCTCGTCGGCTTCGGGATCATAGAAATCCTCGCCCTCTACGTCGAGCATCGAGACGCCGCCGAGTGGCAAGGCGAGGGCGGTCGACCCAGTTGCGGCGTTGAGTTTCTCGCCGATGATGCGACCGAGTTCGGCGTTTTCCTCCGGTGTCGTCCGCATCAGTGTTACCTGTGGGTTGTGGATATGGAACAGTCGACCTTCGAACTCCTCGGGGACCGAATCCCGTGGGCCGAAGTTGACCATATCGAGTGCGCCGGTCGACACGACCTGCGGAACTCCCTGCTCGCCGGCCGCATCGAGTCGCTCCGGACCGGCGTTGAGATTGCCACCGACGAGTTCGTCGGCCCATTCGGTCGTCGTGATATCGAGAACGCCGTCGATGACGCCCTCCTCGATGAGGTTCTCCATCGCCCGGCCGCCGGTGCCGGTCGCGTGGAAAACGATAGTTTCGTAGCCTCTATCTTCGAGATACGCCCGCGCAGTCTTGGCACAGGGGGTCGTCACCCCGAACATCGTGATTCCGATGGTCGGTTTCGCCGCAACGGAGACGTCGGGTTCGTTGGCAACCATCCCGACCATCGCAAGGGCGGCGTTGGCGATCACCTGCCGGGAGAGCTGGTTGAGACCCTCGATATCGGCGACCGAGTACAGCATCATCACGTCCTTGATACCGACATACGGTTCGACATCGCCCGAGGCCACCGTCGACACCATCAACTTGGGCACGCCGACCGGAAGCGCCCGCATCGCGGTCGTCGCAATCGAGGTGTTGCCGGAGCCGCCAAGTCCTAGGATACCTTTTAAATCACCGTCGTCGTGCATGCGCTGGGCGATGGCGGCGGCTCCCTCACCCATCGCTTCCATCGCTTCGCCACGGTCGGCGTTCTTTCGGAGATGTTCAAGTGAGGTTCCGGCGGCCTCGGCGACCTCGCTGGCCGATGTATCGGGTTCGAATCCCGGTTCGCCGACGACACCGGTGTCGACGACGTGGACGTCGACGCCCTGTGACTGAATCACGTCTCGGGCGAAGCCGATTTCCTCGCTTTTCGTGTCCAGCGTCCCGATAATGACGACGCTCATCAGAAGTCAATCTCCTTGAACTCACGGGCCTGATTCTGGATGGCCTCCTCGGTGGGGAGCCGTTCGATACTGGAGGCCCCGAAGAAGCCGACGACGCCCTCGGTGTTGTTGAGGACGTATTCGGCGTCATCCGGCCACGCAATTGGGCCGCCGTGACAGATGACCAAGACATCTTCGTTGACCTCTTTGGCGGCGTCGTGGTGGGCCTGAACCTGCTCGACGGCACCGTCGAGATCGAGGGCGGTTTCCGCGCCGATGTCGCCGGAGGTCGTCAGTCCCATGTGGGAGACGATCACGTCGGCTCCGGCCTCAGTCATCCGGCGGGCCTGATCCTCGTTGAACACGTAGGGACAGGTCAACATGTCCTGATTCGACGCCTCGCGGATCATGTCGACTTCCTTGTCGTACCCCATCCCGGTCTCTTCGAGGTTCTGCCGGTAGCCACTATCTTCGTCGATCAGACCCACGGTCGGGAAGTTCTGGACACCCGAAAAGCCGCGTCGCTTGAGATCCTCGATGAAGACGTCCATTTGCCTGAACGGATCAGTGCCATTGACGCCCGCTAGTACCGGCGTGTCTTCGACAACTGGAATTACCTCGTTGCCCATTTCGACGACAATCTCGTTGGCATCGCCATACGGGAGCAGTCCGGCCAGCGAGCCGCGGCCGTTCATCCGGTACCGTCCGGAGTTATAGATGATCAGCAGGTCGACGCCACCTCGCTCGGCGAATTTGGCCGAGATACCCGTTCCTGCACCGGCACCGATAATCGGCTCGTCGTTCGAGGCTGTCTCTCGCAATCGACCGAGTGACTCTTCTCGTTGGAACTTCATACATAATTGTTCATTGCATATCTTATCAGTTTTATGTTAAAATATAAGACATTGTGACGAGGAATTCGTCGACCGCTCTCAGAAGAGAGCTAGTAGAAGGCGTCGACGCTGTCGAAAACAGTAGAAACAGAACGATGTATCGAGGTGGACACTCCCACCACGGGGGGTGCGTTACTCTTCAGTAATCGTCTCGCCGTACTCATCGGGATCGAGCTCGCCCAGATGGAGTTTCGCGCCGTCTTTGGCGACCTGATTGCCGAGCACGGCACATGGAATCCGCATCGGTGAGATCGTCACGCCGAGCATATCGGTGATATCCTCAGTCTCTAAGTCCTGTAGCTCGTCGACTGTCATCCCGACCAGCCGTTCGGAGAGCATGCTGGCCGAAGCCTGTGAGATCGCACAGCCGTCGCCGGTGAAGCTGACGTATTCGATTGTCTCGTCGTCGTCTTCGAGCCGAATGTCCATCTGGATCGTGTCGCCACAGGAGGGGTTTTCTCCAGTGTGTGTAAACGTTGGATCCTCTAACTCCCCGTAGTTTCGGGGGCTTTTGTAGTGGTCGAGGATCTGCTGGCGATACATATCCGAGCCCATTCCCATAGTGGAACAGAGTAGGGGTGTTGTTCTCAAAAGGGTTCCGGGAAACAACATCACACGGGCGTTCGCCACTCGCTCACGCTATTGATTCGGTATCGCTTACCTCGTGTCGTCAGTCGACTCAACCAGTGCCAGTCCGTCGGTGACAACCCATCGGATAAACACCTCGGCTTCGGCCGGTGTCCGGACTCGGTAGTCAGCAGCCGTCTTGTGGTTATCGCCGACGTGGACCGTGATTCCGTCGGGTCTGATCTCCTCAAAAGCTGCCTCGTCGGTCGTGTCGTCGCCGATATACAGCGGGAGCCATACCTCAGTATGCGCCAGCAGTTGGCTGATCGCCGTTCCCTTATCCCAGTCAGCGGCCGGTCGGAGTTCAAGGCTCTCCTTGCCGTCGTGGATCTCGACCTCGTCCTTGCCGAGTTCCGAAACTACCTCCTTGACGTGGTTTTGGACCGTCTTGACCTCCTCTCGGTCGACCATTCGGTAGTGGATCGTCGCGGTAACACCCTTGTTTTCGACGACTGTGCCGTCGATACCTGCGAGCCGGTCCCCGAGCGTTTGGCAAATGTCCTCGATTACTGGCTCGGCGGCTTCGGCGTCGGGATGGGTTTCACGTTGGCCGTCGATGCCGAGTTCGAGGCCGTGATTGCCGACGTAGTCGACGCCCTCGATGCCGACGCGCTCCCGGAGATCCGCCAGCCCACGGCCACTGATAACTGCGGGGCTGACCTGCGGATGGTCGCGCAACGCCCGCAGCGACCGGAGATTCGTCTCGGTCGGTTCGGGGGAATCGGGATTTTCTTCAATCGGCGACAGCGTCCCATCGAAATCGGTTCCGAACAGCAGGCCATCGGCTTGGTGAAGGCGGGTTCGCACGTCCGAGAGATGGTCCCAGACGAGTGGTGTTTCGACCGTCGATTCGGCACTGGCGGTCTGTGAGGAGTTAGTGTGATCTGACATCGGTCTCTGTAGTGTCGACTTGCTGTTCGAGTGCGAGCGTCGCGTCGAAGACGTCGGCCATCCACGACTGGATGTTGGTGGTCGCGACCACAGACCGGAGTGCGCGCATCCGGCGCTGTCGTTCCTCGTCGGGCATCGACAGAGCGAGATCGAGCCGGGAGGCGAACGTCTCGGTGTCGGTTGGATCGATTGTGACTGCGGCATCACCGAGGAGGTCGTCGGCTCCGGCGCGGTCGCTGAGAAGCAGCACGCCGGTGTGGTCGATCTGGGCCGAGACGTACTCCATGGCGACGAGGTTCATCCCGTCGGCCAGCGGGCTGACGATAGCGAGATCGCTGTGTCGACAGAGGCCGTACAGCGCCTCCTCGGTCAGATAGTCCTCGATCTCGATTATTGGCTGCCAGTCGTCGGTGCCGAACCGCTCGTTGATTCGTTCGATATCCCGGTCGACCTGTCGACCGAGTTCGCGGTACTCCGGGATCTCGGTTCGACTCGGTGTCGCCTTCTGGACGTACGTAAATTCGCCGAGCCAGTTGGGTTCGGTTTCCAACAGGTGTTCGATTGCGGCCAGTCGCTCGGGGATGCCCTTGGTGTAGTCGAGACGGTCGATCCCGACTGCGACCGCTTGATCCTCGGGAATTCCGTATTCGGCGCGGAACTCCGCCCAGAACCCCTCGTCGGGCGCGGCCGCATACTCGGCGATCCGTTCGGTGTCGACGCCCATCGGGAACGACCGAACTCGGCACTCGTGGCCCTCGCGTTCGACGGTCCACGACTCCCAGTCGACTGCGGCCTCGGGAAGGATCGTCGCCACACAGTCGAGGAAGTTGGCACAGTAGTCCGGGATATGGAATCCCAACAGATCGTTAGCCAGCAGGCCACGGAGGAGTTCGGTCTGGTGGGGACAATCCCTGAACACCTCGCGTTCGGGCCACGGGATGTGCCAAAAGTGGCTCAGCAGGGCCTCGTCGCCGACTTCCTCGCGGACGAACTGTGGTGCGAGTCCGAAATGGTAGTCCTGAAACCAGACGAGGCTGTTGCTGTCGTCGGTCTCCGTCCCGACGCTGCCGTCGTCTGTGGCAACGCTGTCGACCACGCTGTCGGCGAACTGCTGGTTGACCTCGCGGTACCGTTCCCAGTGGCGGTCCTCGAAGGTGACTTTATTTTCGAGACTGTGAGACAGCGGCCAGAGGACTCGATTACTGAAGCCGTAATAGTAGTCGGCGACGTCGGACTCCGAGAGCCAGACGCGTTTCAGCGTGTAGGCCGGATCCTCCGGCGGGACACGGACGGAGTTGGCATCGTCGGTGGCTTCCCGGTCGGCGTCGCCGTCACCCCACGCGACCCACGTGCCGTCGGTCTGCTGGACGACCGGGTCGAGCCCAGCCGTGAGTCCGCCAGCCGGTCGGTCGACAGCGATTTCGTCGTTGTCGTCGAAGGTGTGACGGTAGGGCTGGCGGTTCGAGACGACGATCAAATCCCAGTTTTCGAGTACTGATAGTGTGTCGTCGAGGGATTGTTGGGTCGACTCAGCCATGGTGTGGCCTCCGCGGCCGTGGCTGGCCGGAGATGGGCGTTCGTTCGCGGGGCGATACATGGCGTCGTATGATGCGGTGAGGTCGCCGATTGGCACGCCGAGACAGCGGGACACTCAGCCGCGTTGGTGGAGGATGTCGTATGCTCATGGCAGTCTCTGCACGTCTCGCAGGACCAGCCGGAGGTTCGTCGACTGGTGATCATCGACGGCGACCCGACTCGGATGAAAGCGAGACCGCCGTGGCGGCAACACAACGGCTGTAATAATGTCCCTGTTGGCCAAACGGTCGACAACCGCTGGCCCCAAACATACCAAAAACATGCTGATTACTTGTCTACCGGTTCGCCGTCAGTCCCTTCCCGTCACCCCTCAGCGGCTTGTTTTGATCGGCAGCGACCTAGGTTCATAACTGAGTGATATCAACAAGTTATATATCGGTTGTCGTCGACCAGTGAGCTATGTCAGGAAGCCAGCGACTGCTGGAAGCAGGCACGGAGATCTGGGAAGCACAGAAATCCCATCCGTTCGTCGTCGAACTCGCCGAAGGAACGCTTGATCCGGCGGCGTTCGAACACTGGATTACACAGGATTATCGGTATCTCCAAGATTACGCCCGCCTGTTTGCGATTGCGGGACCCAAAGCCCGAGATGAGGAGACGATGACCGGGCTGTTGGCCATTGCCCACAGTATTCTCGATACCGAGATGGATCTTCATCGGTCGTTTGCAGCTGACTACGGTATTTCGCAGGCCAACCTCGAAGCCACCGAGAAGGCACCGACCTGCGTGGCCTACACCAACTTTTTGTTACGGACTGCCTACGAGGGGAGTCTCGCCGAAATCGCCGCCGCGCTCTACCCCTGTATGCAGGGGTATCTCGACATTGCCGATCATATGACCGAGCTGGCCGACGAAAACCACCAGTATACCCAATTCATCGAGACCTACACGAGCGATGAGTTCCGCGAGGACGTGCAGTGGGGCCGTGAGTTCGTCGACCACTGCTGGGAGACCAATCCCGGCGAACACGAGGCGATGAAGGCCGCATTTCTCACCAGCGCAAAACTCGAATACCGGTTTTGGGAGATGGCCTACACACAGGAGGACTGGGGACTATGAGCGGCGACGGACCAGCGACTCCCGACACCTACGAGGCCTACGCCGCTTCCACCACCGAACCGCGGTTCACTGATTGGCTCCGCGAGCGGTCGGAGCCACAGTGGACTGCTGCCACCAGTCACCGATTTACCCAACAGTTGGGTGCTGGCACGCTCAACGAGGCGGTCTTTAGTCGGTACCTAATACAAGATTATGCCTTCGTCGACACCCTCGTTGGCGTCTTTGGCCACGCGGTTGGCCAAGCACCCACGATGGCTGCAAAGCGTCGACTGATCGAGTTTCTGGACGTGATTACAGATGACGAAAACGCGTTCTTCGAGCGCTCGTTCGACGCCCTTGACGTGCCAGTTGCGGAGCGAACCGATCCGGAACTGACCGATACGACCGAAGCGATGACCGATCTGCTGACGGCGGCAGCCAATCAGGGTGGGTACGCCGAGACGCTTGCGGTACTCGTCCCCGCTGAATGGGTCTACCTCACGTGGGCGACCGCCGAGGCCGACGACCGCCCCGACGCGTTTTATTTCAGTGAGTGGATCGACCTCCACGTAAACCCCGGTTTCGTTTCCTTTGTCGACTGGCTCCGCGGGCAGTTGGATTCGGTCGGCCCGACGCTTTCGCCCCGCCAGCAAGGGCGCGTGGCTCGGCTATTCGAACGAACTGTTGCGTTAGAAGTCGACTTCTTCGAAGCCGCCTACGACGCTCAGTAAGGACCGCTACTACCTAGTCGATATCTGGCGGTGAGTCGACGTTGTGGTGGGGGCCGAGCGGGCCGTGAGTCGGGCAGATGCCGACGATTGGGGTCGCGTTGAGACAGCAGGCCCGCTGTTCTGTGGCGACGACTCCCTGCAGAAGCATTTCGCCGCACCGTCGACAGTACGGGCCCTCATCGCTCATACCAGTTGTATCGGTGGCGGTTCGTATAGCTTCCTCGTCTGTCAGTGTGCCACTGTCGACTCGGTTATCCGATGACTACTATTCTACACCCTCGAACAGCGTCCCATCAGCAATCGACGTCGCCACCGCCTCGATATCGATAGTGTCGACCGTTCCGCTGGCGACAATCGGTGGTTCGGTGTCATCGCGCTCGCCAACCTCTATTTTGGGATACGGCGAGTCGTGGAACCCCTCGATGAGTACGAAGTCGTAACCATCGGCTGTGAGGCTCTCTACGGTCTGTTCAAGCAGTGCCATCTCGCTGGGAGCCGCCGCCTTACCACCCGGTGTGATCTGAAACGCAAGCGACGGCGTGAGACCGACGACAGTGTCGGCTCCCGCCTCGCGGTGGCGATAGGTGTCCTTACCGGGCGTGTCGGGCTCGATATCGTGGTGAATGGATTTGATCGTCGCAACGGTGCCGTGTGCGCCGAGGGTGTCGACCAGCGACTCCATGAGGGTGGTTTTCCCGCTGTCGCTGGGACCAACGAGACAGACTGTGGGCATGGCTGTGGGTTCGGCCGGTCGACCAAAACATGACCGACGTGAGGCCACGCGCGAGAAACTCAAGAAAAATAGGTGTCGGTGAGATGTGAGATGATCTCGTCGACGCGATCCGGGTCGACGGTCCAGAACCCATGGTACTGACGTGGGCCGACCTCTTGGGCGACCAGCGCGGCTTTCAGGTCGTCGTCTCCGTTACCGTCGTAGGCGACGAGCCACGTCCGGGCGAGTTCCTCGCTCGACTCGTCGTGGACGGTCAGCCCGTCGGTGTCGAGGAGATCGGTGTCCGGAAGCCCGAACAGATGGATTTCAAGGCTGCTTCGGCCGAGGACACTGTAGTAGAGCATCGTCCGGAGATCACGTTTGACCCGTGAGAGATGCTGAAAACAGGCATACAGCGTCCCCTCATCCTGTCGTTCGGCCCGGCGTTCGACATAGCGTGAGGCAACGACCAGCTGTGGCACGCTCTGGGAGCGAAACGTGACGGTATCGAGCCGGTCGATCATCGAAATGGGATCGGGTTCGGTCCGAATCACCTCCGCAGTGGTCGTCACCGCCTCCCATAGTTCTGCCATCGATGCTGTCAGTAGCTCCTCGCCGTCGACTCTCAGTACGACTTCCGGTCTGGTCTCACTGGCATCGTGGACACTCACTGCTGTAGGTGGAGTATCGAAGAACGCCGCAATATCGGAGACAGCCTCGGCAGGTGGCTCGTCGACGGACACCTGTAGCTCTCTGGACCCCTGCGGGACAGCCTCGATGAGTTCGTGGAACGAGTTGGCGTCGACGATGTCTCACAGTACGGGTGCAACTGCTTTGTATGTGTGGCACGTAGTTCCATGGTAGTGACTGAATCCCGTAGAGCGAAGGGGCTGTACGCCCGAATACGAGTTCGACCGGTTCGGGAGTGTATTCTCCGTCAGCTTTCTGAAGAACACGTTGTCCAGCAGTATATGCCGGGAACACCCGACGGGAACCGGCCACAGGTACTCGTTGAGCCAGCGACCGAGACCGAAGGCAACTCGCTGAACGCAGACTCCATCGAGCAGACCATTTGGCTGGGCGACCGGGTGGTCTGTCTGCTTCGACACTGCGAGTCGACACCCCCGAAACGAGAATCGACCACAGAGAACCAGCCACCCCCTGACTCTCGGAACCCTAACTGCGGAATGGTGTTGTACGGGTTTGGGCATCTCCCCGTGGCACCGGTCGCAGTTCAGCTCTCGGATGGGTGGCTTGAACTCCATTTCGTCACAACTGCGTATCCGAAACTCCGGGAGACAATCAGCGACCTCCGCGAGGCGGCGTTCGATGTCGACCTCCGACAGGTGGTCCAGAGCGACCGCACGTCGGTTCCACTGCTCGATGAACTCCCGATGTTGTCGATGGTTGATCTCTCGGTACTTACCGACAGACAGCGGGAGGTCGCGACGGTTGCTATCGAGATGGGATACTTCGAGGAGACGGGAGCGACTGCCGAGGAGACCGCCGACGCACTGGATATCTCGAAGTCGACGCTATCGGAACATCTCCGGATCGTCATTCGGAAACTCCTCTCGCAGATTATCCCATAGGTGTATATAAAGGGCCTCACTGTTCGTCCGAATCTTCAGGCCCGTCGGTGGACTCATGTTAGTTGTGGGTGGAGAGTTCCGCTCTTTCGGACATCCAAGCCGCCACCGTTGGGGGACGGTGGTTGCGTATCGACACTGTTGGGGGACAGTGTCGACGTGTCGACTGTTTTGACTGGCTGATCTATAATGGCGGCAACACTTCTGAGTCGTAGCATTCGAAAAACGACGCTTGATCGAGACCGACCGTCCAAAACCCGTCGGCCCAGTCGGCAATCGCTCGGGCGGTGATCTCACCAAATGCCGAGGCAACCACTGGTGGTGGAGCGTCAGGAAGCGTGAACAGCCGGGCGTTTTCGACCGTGTAATGCTCGCCGCGGTGGCTCTGCTGACCACCCGCCCACAACGACCGGATAACGTCGACGGCCTCTTCGAGCATGTCGAGACGAACGCTGTGTTCCGGCCAGTGGTCGCCGATAATATGCTCGTTGAGGTTCTCGCCGGTACCGACGCCGAAGTAGAACTCACCCGTCGACATGACCTGCGTGGTGGCGGCGGCTTGAGCAATAACAGTCGGATGAATCCGCATCGTCGGACAGGAAACGCCGACAGCGAGGTCGATCTCCTCGGTTGTGGCCGCAACCCCACCAAGGACATCCCAGACGAACGGTGCGTTGCCCTGCTGGGAGGTCCACGGATGATAGTGATCTGAGATCGAGCAGAAATCGAAGCCAACGCACTTGGCGCAGTGGGCGTACTCGACGAGTTCGGTCAGACCATGCTCCTCGCTGGACAGTGTGTAGCCGAGTTGGGTCATTGGTGGGGCCTACCGTGGAGTTACGGCACAGGCGCGAACTACGGCCAGTCGACCCAAAAACGGCCTTCGTGGTCGACCAATACATTGCCGCGTGAGACTGTCTCCCGATGAATTACTACACATGATAATTTAAAACAGAGATTTAACTAATGAAGAAGGGAATGTCGCCGTAGAATACATGAGCAGCCGGGATACGACACTCAACCAAAGCCAACCACAGCGACAGATTGTGGTGTACGAGACGTCGGACCCCCCGCAGGATGGACTCGACTCCCGGCTTGATGCAACTACCTCCCAGACGACCATCCGGTCCGCCTCCGATCCGGTTGGTCTTGTGGATACGTTGACGGAGTCGACGACCGACTGTCTCGTCTGCTACTACGGTACCGAAACGACAGCTGCAACAGAAGCACTGTACGAACTACTGGCGAAAGCCCGCCCGAATCTCCCACGGGTCGCCTACCTCACATCGAGCGAGGCACTGCCTTCGGCACACGAACTCGGGTTTACCGCGGTCCATCTGCGCCGTGAGACCGATGACACGGCCGCCCTCACTGCACGAGTTCAGGCCGCGATCAACGCCACCGAGGCGAGGGGGCCCGAACAGACACTCCAGCGACTGGTGGCAGCCACAGTCGACACCGAGGGGACCGTTCGACAGCTGGCTGGGGGGAGTCAGAATACAGCTCACCCTGACGACCAGCCAGCGCTCTGGACGCTGCCGTGGGCACCCTCGAAACAGGCCGTCGACAGCGCGCTCGAAGCGGCACTCGCCACACCGGGTCGGCCCGCCACTGTCGGCACAGCCGCCGACGCGAGCGACCTGATCGTGGTTACTGCTGGCGGTTCTGGAACCAGCACAAACGGAGCGTCCCCAACAGCGGTCGACCGGATAACCGTCGTGGGCGCGATAGCGACCGATTCGGCGGGCGTCGACGGACCCACAGTGGTCGACGACGTCACAGCCACTGACGACACCGAACTAGCGATGGCCGAGGAGGTCGAACGCTACGAACAGATCCTCGATACGGTCTCGGATGGCGTCTATGCGCTCGATCCGGTGGGACAGTTCACCTACGTTAATCAGGGGTTGGCCGACCTCACCGGCTACAGTCGGTCGGAACTGCTCGGCTCCCACGTCAGCATCTGTAAAAGCGAGTCGACGGTCGAACGGGCCGAAACAGCCGTTCGTGAACAGATCGACCGGGCCCAAACTGATTCCGAGACGGTGAGTGATATCTCGCTGGAGCTGGAGATCGAGACGGCCGATGGGCAGGCGATCCCGTGTATGGACCACATTGCGCTGCTGCCGTTCGACGACCAGTTCCGCGGGAGCGTCGGGGTGCTCCGGGATGTCAGCGCCCAACAGGAACGCGAGCAGACACTGAGTGGACTGCTGACGGTGACGCGGGCACTGATGGCCGCCGAGACCACGCGGGATGTCGCGGATCTCGTCGTCGAGGCCGTCTCGGACGTGCTGGGATACGACCGGGCAATCGTCCATCTGGTCGACGAGGAGACGACCCGTCTCCGCCCGGAGGCGGCCACCGAAACCGTCTCTAGGGCGGTCGACACCCTCAGTTCCGTCGACGTCAGCGAGGGACCGGTCGGCTCCGTTTTCGAATTGGGATCTACACAGCTCTACGAGCCGAGCGAGGCAGCCGGTGCCGAGTACAGGACGGCCGACGTGCTGATGAGTGTCCCGCTCGGCTCCTACGGGACGCTGACAGTCGGTGCCAGCGAAGGCGACGGGTTCGAAGCCTCCGACCGACAATTCATTCAACTGCTGACCGCGAACGCCGAGGAGGCACTCAACCGCACCCAGCGTCGACAGACGCTCCGGCGCTACGAGATGATTCTGGAGTCCGTCCAGGAGATGATGTGTGTCGTCGACAGCACCGGGCGGATCAAACTCCTCACCGATCCACTGGCGAGACGGCTCGACCGTGACCGGTCACAGCTGGTCGGCCAACAGCTTTCGACATTGCTCACCGAATCCCAAACCGATCCGCAAAACGGTCCGTTGGCAGACCTCTTCGAGGCGCAGTCGGCGACAGATATCACGTTCAAAGATCAGCTGGCCGTTGGCGACGACGAGCCAGTGCCGGTCAGTGTCGAAGCCTCCCAACTCCCTCACGTCGAGGGTCGACCGGAGGCTGTTGTCAGCATCCACGACATCTCGGATCTGATCTCGGCCAAGGAGGCCGCCGCCGCCGAGCGCGAGCGGTTTACCTATCTGTTCGAGAACCTCACCGATCCAGTCGACGAGATCAGGGTTGGCGACAACCCCCAGATCAAAGGTGTCAACAGTGCGTTTCGGACACAGTTCGGCGAGCCGGTCGACATTGATCCCGGTCTCTCGGCCGACAGCCACGCGGCACCGATTGCACTCGATGAACGGCTCGTCGAAAGCGAGATCGGGCAGTCGCTGTCCGACGAGTTCCGCTCGGAGGACGACCGCGAGCTAAAACTCTCGACGAACGAGGGGACCAAATACTTCCTCTATCGGAGTATCCCCTACGAACTCGACGACGAGCTCTGTGGGTTCGAGATCTACTCCGACATCACCAGGCTCAAACAGCGAGAGATCCAGCTTCAGGTACTGCACCGCCTCCTGCGACACAACCTCCGGAACGATCTCAACGTTATCGAAGGGTTCGCGGAGATGCTGAAAACCGAACTCGACAACGAACAGCACCAGCAGTTCGCCGCCCACATCCACACCAACGCCACGCAGTTGGCCGAACTCAGCGAGACCGCCAAAACAATCGAGGCGGTCGCCGGTCATCGCTCCCTGAGCCGCGAGCCGATAGCTATCGGCGACCTCGTTCGGTCGACGGTCGAAAGCTGTGCCCAGTCGTACGAACATGCCGAGATCTTCCTCGAAGACTTCCCGGAGATCGCTATCTCGGCAGGACCTCATCTCGAAACCGCCATCGCTGAGCTGGTCGAAAACGCTATCGAACACAACGACGCCGACTCACCGCGCGTCTCGATCAGCGTCGAGGTCGACACCGAAACAGCCACCGTAACGATCAGTGACAACGGGCCGGGAGTTCCACCCGAGGAGTGGGCGGTCGTCACCGGCGACAAGGAGATCTCACAGCTCGAACACGGCAGCGGACTCGGCCTCTGGCTGGTCCGATGGGTAACCGAAGAGGGTGTCATAGAAAGCGTCACACACGAAGACGCAGGATGTTGGAACTGTGTCTACGAGCGCCAGCATCCTGCAAGAGGAGACTTCTATCGACGAGTTCTTCAATGTAATGGCGACCGAGACGCTC
>Ga0208281_10014_pt1 | contig 75035 bp, 81 predicted proteins | sample AntDeeMetVIRDL14_FD_184781 | JGI IMG/M metagenome (GOLD analysis project Ga0208281, IMG submission 184781) | Saline lake microbial communities from Deep Lake, Antarctica, in enrichment culture - Antarctic Deep Lake Metagenome VIRDL14 (SPAdes)... ... | reverse complement strand
CCACGCACGAGCACAAGTGTTCCTCGCGCTGTGCCTTCGTCTCGTTATTGCGATCACCAACGACGAACGCGGAGACAATCCAGGAAGCACCGTCATCACGCTATGAGAACTATTCTATGACACCCTCTAACCGAAGGCTACGGCGGCGATCTCACCTACCACTGTTTGGGCGAGGGAAGTTCGATCTCGATCCAACTCCCGTTAGCCGACGACTAACGCCTCTCAGACGAAATCAGACAACCCCGCCTGATCCTCGTCGTCACCGTCGTCCGGTTCGTCCTCCTCTGGTGGGTCGTCGACACTCGCTGTCGACGAGTCGTTTGCCGTCTCAACGAACTCGTTTTCAGTCCCATCAGACTCCGCATCATCATTTTCTCGCTGCATAAACGCGTCGCCAGCGTGGGCTTCGATTGCATCGTCGCGTGCTGCCTCGGCGTCTTCGACAATCGAGCCAACTTTCTTGGTCGACTCGCCGCTCCCCGTGATGAACGAGACCTGCGATTCGTCGAAGTCGTAGGCCGCAGCCATCGCCACCGTCAACTCCCGCGGCTTGCAGTGGTGGGTCATCGCCGAGAGGAACGGCAACACGGCTCGGCGAGCGATGGCCATGCTCATCCCGCCGCGGTCGGCAATCCGTCGACACACCTCGTCGGCGGTTTTGTCCGAGCCGGGCCAAAACTGGGGTCGACCGTAGCGCGTCCAGCCGCCTTTCGTTCCATTTCGGGCCGCGGCAACACCTCCGGCGGCGTTATCCGTTGCATACCGCCAGTAGCTGTAGTTCTGGCTGGCCCGCACGCGACCCAGCCAGATATCGGCGTTCGCGAGGAAATCGTAGGCCCGCGCGGCCTCGTCGGCGTCGTAAACGCCCAGCATGTTGTCTTCGAGCCACTTGGTCAGGTCGTCGGGTGTCTCGTCGACGCGATAGGCCGACTGGATGGATTCTTCGGCCGATTCCTCTTTGAAAACCGCATCCAAGAACGGAAAGATGTCCATCGAGGTGTCCCGCTCGCCGGTGACTACGTCGGCTTCGCTGATCGAATCCCGGCCCTCGGCGGCGGCCTGAAGGTCTTTGACTGCGCCACGCAGATCACCACTGTTTGTCTCGGCGATTGCATCGAGGGCGTCCTGTTCGTATTCAATTCCTTCGTGTCGACAGATGTCTCGGAGCGCGGGGACGATAGAGCGTGCGCCAACGTCGCGGAACTCGATCTCTTGACAGGCGTTTCGGAGGCCGCGGCTCATATCGTAGAACTCGTTGGCGATCAGGATGATCGGCTGGCCGGAGTTCTTGACGAGGTCGGTGATTGCGGCCTTGCCGCCGCGGTCGTAGTTGCCGTGGATGTTGTCAGCCTCGTCCATGACGACGAGCTGTCGACTGGCCGTATCCGCGCCTGCTGCGCCGCCACCCGAAGCGCTGCCCGAGAGGGTAGCGTTCATCGCCGCCCGCCCCGCGAACCGCTCGATCACGTCGCCGGTCCGCTGGTCGGAGGCGTTGAGTTCGACCGTCTCCCACCCCATATCGTTGGCCAGCGCGTGGGCTGCCGACGTTTTCCCGACGCCCGGCGAGCCGTAGATGATGACCGCCTCCCGGTGGTCGTCCCACGTGTCGGCCCACTTCTGGAGCGCGTCGCGGGCCTTGTTGTTCCCCCGGAGCTCCGAGAGACTCCGTGGGCGGTAGCTTTCGGTCCAATCAACCATTATCGGAGCAAGGTCAGTCCGGTGCTTAGTGGTTGCGGAGCCGTCGGCACCGCTCACAGCGAACAGCTCGTCGACGGGATTCGAGACGTGCCACCGAGTAGGGTGTGACTACACGTCGACTGCTGCTGACCGAGTCGGAGACATTATTTAAAAACAGGGTTTTCCGGTGGTTTCATTCGGCTATCCACAAAATAGGAAGGCATGTCACGGGTCCAATCGACCGAACTCGACGATGCGGAGATCGACTCACTGCTCGGTACGGGCGGTATCGGCGTGATCTCGTTTGCCGACGGTGACGAACCGTACTCGATTCCGGTCTCCTACGGCTACGATTCGAACGCTGAGTGTCTATACGTTCGGTTCGGCTTCGCCGATAACAGCGAGAAACGTCAGTTCATCGACGACGGCGTCACAGCCTCGCTGGTCGTGATGGCCGAATCGATGGACGGCTGGCAGAGCGTTGTCGCTCGCGGTCCGCTCCACAAAGTCACCGAAATGGCACTCGACTCACAGGCCGCCGAGAGTGTCCGGAAAATCAACATTCCCTTCGTGACAATCTACGACAAACGCGCCAGCGAACTGGAGTTCGAACTGTTCCGACTCGAACCCGACTCGATCACCGGTCGACGGGAACGCTGATCGGTAGGAGCCGCCTACCCAGTCGAAGGCAGCGCCATACTGGTCGACAGTCGCACGGTATACGTCAACTGTCGAACTTCGGTTTCGGTATGCTTTTGCTTGCAAGGGACGGGATTCAGGTATGACACAGGTTTCAGAGAGGAGCCGATGACTTCATCGATTCGTGAGGATCTGGCCCATCGGATCGCAGGTGAGATCACGCTCAGCGAGGACCCCGGTGCCACGCTCCGGAAGTGGCGAACGGATTTCGATATCTCACAGACCGATTTGGCCGCGAACTTGGATGTCTCGTCATCGGTGATCTCGGATTATGAGAGCGGTCGACGCGAGAGTCCGGGCATCGGCATCGTCCGTCGGCTCGTGACGGCATTGTTGGATGTCGACGAGGCCCGCGGTGGGAGCCGGATTCGCCAGTACGGGCGGGTGTTGTCGGCAGGCTTCGACGGTGATATCGTCTACGACCTCCGGGAGTATTCGACTGCCCTCCCTATCGAGGATTTTTACGAGGCACTCGATGCGACCGAGATCGTTCGCGGGGACCGCGACTACGTCAACGGCCACACCGTCATCAACAGCATTCAGGCGATTACTCGGTTGACAAACGAAGAGTTCTATCGGCTCTATGGCCAAAGCACCGACCGCGCGCTGGTGTTTACCGACGTGACTCGCGGCGAGTCGCCGCTGGTCGCTATGCGTGTCGTGACGCCGACACCGAATGCGGTCGTGTTGCACGGCATTGAAGAAGACGATCTGTGGGAACATGCCGGAGATCTAGCCAACGTCGACGGGTTTTCGCTGGCGGTGTCGACGCGGGACCTCGATGATGCGCTCGACGATCTGCAGGCGCTGGCCTAGCTCTCGGTTGAGGTGTCGACGCCGTCCGTGTGGTCGCTGATGAAGTCGACAACAGCATCGGTCCCCTGAAAGCCCTCAGCCAGTCGACCGACTTCCGCGCCGTCATCGAAGACGATCAGCGTCGGCACGCTCTTGATATTGTGTTCCTCGACGAGATCGAGATCGAACTGCGGATTGATCATGCCAACCGTAATTCCGGTTGCGCGGGCGACGTTGCCCAAGACTGGTTCGATAGACTGGCAGAGCGTACAGCCCTTCGTGTAGAACTCGATGAGGACTGGTGATCGGGATTGAAGAAGGTCGACCAGTTCGTCTCGGTCGGCGAGTCGAATCGGTTTGTTCGGTGTCGACTCGGAGGTCTGCTCGGTCATTGGTGTCGACAACGCGGGCCGAGCGGAAACCGATTGCGCCCAGCCGACGGTCGACTACTCGACGTAGTCGTACTTTCGTTCGTTCATTCGGCCCCAGCCAGTGAACACGAACTCGTCGGAGGGGTTGGTGAACTCCTCTAGGTCGACATTGCTCTTTTCGTAGTTGTGGCTGTCGTGGACCTGCTCGTACTCCTCGTAGGTCAGATCGTAGCGCGCGGCGATCTGGGCGTCGATGTTGAGCTGGTCGATCTCCTCGCGCCACTCGTCTTGCACAGTCTCAGCGTGAATCTCGGCCTGTGCACCCGATCCGTAGGAGCCAATGAGGAGCTTTTCATCCGTCAGATCGCGGCCGTTGTCGGCGGCATATTTCATCGCGGCGATCCGGGCGAGATGGACTGAGCCGGTGTACCAGTTGCCGACGTGCCGCGAGATACCGAGTGTCGGCTCGATGGTCTTGTCGTACCACGCGCGGTATTGGTCGGTGTCTTTCAACTCGTCCATATAGTCGCGGATCGCATCCTCGTAGGCGTCCCACGAGGTGTACTCGTCCTGACGCGGTTGGTAGCCGAGTTCACCCGATAGTTCCTCTTCGATCTCAGTATCCCGGCTCATATGCCGGTAGCCAAGCAGGGCGGCCTTCCGGACCATCCCCGGGAACGGGGTGTGGAACGGAATGTAGGCGAAATCGTCGGGATGCATATCCCATGCCACGGATTCGAAGTCCTGGACTGCTTCGCGCATCCGGGCGAGATACACCTGCATCGACCGTTTGCCATCCACGGAGGGGAACTGCTGGTTCGGTTTCAGGAAGTCGGTTTCGTCCATACTCCCATACCCTTGCTCGGTCGAAATCTCGACCAGATCGGGCTCTTCGTCGACGAGCATGGCGACCGCGCCTGCGCCCTGCGTTGCTTCGCCGGGGTCACCGCGGGCATAGAGGGCGGTGTCGGTGGCGATCACGAGCGCTGCGCGGCCACGGTTGCGACCGGCGCGGATCCAGTTGTAGGCGTCGTCGACCGACTGGGTGCCGGCGACGCAGGCGAACTTCCGCTCGCCCTTGTTGGCGTGGCGGAAGTCCTCCTCGTAGTACTGTTCGAGACAGCCGGCGATGTAGGTCGAGACGGGTTTGGAGTTGTCGAACGCCGACTCGGTGGCCACGTCGATCCGACCGATGTCGGAGGGGGTCAGCCCCTTGCGCTCCATGAGGCGTTTGGCCGCGTTCGCGCCCATGGTAACGATATCCTCGTAGACGTCAGGGAACGAGGAGTGTTCGAGACCGATCCCTTTGCGATACTTATCGGGGTCTTCGTCTTTGGCGGGCGCGAACGTCTCCGGCAGGTCGAGCTGTAGCTTTCCGGTCCAGATCTCGACCGCGTCAATACCGACAGGTGTCATACCGACCGATTGCGAGAGTGGGCTTATGGGTGTGTCGATGCTATATACGTCGACTGTCGAACCCTATACTCTCACAGCAATAACAAACAACCTACACTACAGCCACGTATTTATGTACCTCAAAACTAACTAGTCAGTATCCGATGTATAGGTCTAGTTTGGTCTCTCGCATTTTTCTTGGTATTGGTACATTTCTTAGTCACACGGTTCTCTACCAACGGCTCCATTCGATGGATAGCGACGCGTCGAACCGGGTGTCCGGACAACTGCTGTGTCGACATCCCGACCCCGAGCGGATTGGCACTGCTGTAGAGTCACAGTCGGAACAGATCAGTGATATAGCCCATGTCTGACTCGAAAAGCAAGGTCTCGTTTGTCGACGACACGCGTGGTGTCTCGGAGGTTGTCGGTTTTATATTGGTATTTGCGGTTCTCATCCTCGCACTCTCGACATATCAAGCAGCGATTGTTCCGCAACAGAACGCACAGGCTGAGTTCCAGCATTTTGAGGACGTTCGAAACGAGATGATCGAGCTTCGAAATTCGATATCAACCGCCGGACAGACCGACGTCTCGCAGTTCCCGAGTGTCACACTCGGAACGAACTACCGGACGCGAACCGTGACGGTCAATCCACCCCCACCAGCCGGGACGCTCCAGACAAGCAAGCCATACAATATCACGATTGCGAACGCATCCGGATCACAAATGAACATCTCGACCCGGTTTATCGAGTACCAACCGGGCTACCGTGAGATCTCTATCGGGTCGACGTGGTACGAGCATTCAGTGTTGTACCTCGACGAGCGAGATCGCGGTGGCGTGAGTATCATCGAAGAGCAAAACATCGTCAAAGACGGGACAGTGCGCATCACCGCCCTGCAAAACCAGTTCGAAAAGACTGGCACCGGGCGTGTAACACTCGAACTGTATCCACAAGATAAATTGAGCGCAGATGATTTCCCAGCGGCTGAGGGCGAAAATCTCACAGTTACGATTCCTACCCGATTAAATGAAGACGAATACTGGGATGATGCTCTGGGAGAGACCGGTGGTATTTATCAGGATGTCGACCCGTATCCCGTCTCTGATGACGTCTATAAGCTCAATTTAAGCGTCAATGAGAGCGATCTGAAAGTGAATACAGTCGGGATTCGTGAAGAACCTGATGAAGGTCCAGCGAAAAACATACAGCCACAAGGTACCGGTGGCGGTGGCGGAGACAGTGGTGGTAGTGTAACTGACGATGGGTCTCTTTCATTCGCTGGATTACCTACAGTCAAAACAATTAATAATAATCCTGTGACAGGGGTAGAGTTTGATTTTGGAGTGTCAAACCCAGACGGTGTAAATTATCAGATTAGGCTTGGTGTTCGAAACGCGACTGGGGGGTCAAGTAACCGGCTAATCCCAAATGCCGATAGTCCAGAATCCGTCAACGAATCTCACGGAGATGCATTATCAGATAAATTTACCGGAAATGATAATACCTACCTTGATGTCGAAATAATATTGCTAGATTCTAGTGGATCCGTGATAGATTCTCGTTCTGGGCGGATCACTAAATCAGGAGGAGGAAACCCCGTCACACTTACATAATCGCAACATTCAATATAGCCATTTTACGACCGCTATATGACTAAAATCAAATCAGATTTCAGCAGCTAGTTTTAATCGAGATTTGATAGCTACTCTTCGTCGATAACTTCCGGATCCGCAAACGCATCTTGGAGACTATCTAAGCCGTTCAACCATTCGGAGACGATCCATGACTCGATCTCGTCGACCTCCGTCCCATCGAACTCTGCGCCGTCGATGATCTGGGTGCCAGCCTGCACGAGATATGCGAGCGCCGCGTCGACATCCTCTTCGTCGGTGGCGACCTCGATGGCCGCGTCGATACACTCCTCAACCGAGTACTCCTCGACGGGACCACCGATGATGTACTCCTCGGCCGCATAGAACACGGGAACGAGGCTGGTCTGGACGCTGTCGATCAACAGCAGTGCTTCCTCGCCGTCGAACTCCGGTTCGGCCATGACGACTTCGTTGATAAATTCGAGCTTTTCGAGGGTGGTCTCCTCGTCGACGCGACCGTCTTTGGCCGCCGAGATGACCTTCGCAATCGCGATTGTGGTGTCGTTTTGGAGGTTAAAGTAGAGGCGAGCGAAGTCCTCGCTTTCGGGGTCGAGTTCCTCGTCTTCGACCCGTGTCAGCCAATTTTGCCAGCGATCTTCGGAGTAAAACGTCTCGGCGGGCTCATCTGTCATACGTCATTACTCTGGGTGGGGACTCAAATGCCTTTCTTATCGTTCGACTATCGACCGCGATAGCTGGTCACAACCCGGATGATAGCCGTTGACTAACGCTTTAGTAGCCAGAGTATAATCTCAGCCAACTGCTGACAGACGGATCACGACTCCATCACTGACGACTCACGAGAGCGTCGACTCGGTGTCGATTCCGTAGACGCGCTCGGGAGTCTCAACGTGTGCGCGATGGATTGCCTCGTCGTACCCCTGCTCGCTGAGCCATCGGACGCGACGCGGGACGGTTTTCGGTCCCAACACAGCTCCGGGTCGGTCGGGATCGTCGATGAAGTCGGTCTCCATCAGGAACGAGTCGCCCGACTCGGCGGCCGTTTCGATCCAATCTTTGTTACTCATCACGCTCGGCGTCGGGCCTGCCAGTCGACCGCCCGCGTAATGTTTGACGACCTTGTGTGGCGCAAGCCCTCGCTCTTCGGCCCAGTCAGCGATCTCGGTCAGGTCTTCGCTGGCCTCGGTGTGGAGTTGGACCGCACAGTCGACTTCGGCTCCCAGTGAAAAGGCGTGTTTCATCACGCCGTTCGAAGCATCCCACACAGCGTCGCTCACCTCGTAGTGCGGTCGACCGGATTTAAGACCGAGTGCCCGCCCGTCGCCCACATAGTCGGCGGCAATATCGAGCACGCCCTGCATGCAGTCGCGGGCCTCGGCTGGCGAACAGCCGCGATCCTCGATGAGTCGACTAATTAGGCCGGGATGGGCACCGACAATTGGCCACGCGCGTCCCGGGAGTCGCTCAGTTGCGTCGGCGGCGATCTCGACTGTGGTCTCGAAGACGGACCTGAAATCCTCGGGATCGGTTGAGTCGACGCCAAGTTTCCACGATGGTTGGTTGACGATCATGAGGTGGGTACCTCCGAGTCGTGCGAATTCGTCGACGGCTTCCATCCCGCGTCCCCGCTCGGGATCAAGATGCAGATGGTTGTCGAGAACTGGCGTTGCTAACTCCTCCATGGCTCAGGATTCGAGTGGGGACGCAAAAAGTCGGCAGGTCTCGTCCTATTCGAAGGCAAACTGGACGGCAGTTTCAGCGTCGACGACGGTTGCGCCGGGCTGATCGGCGAACCCCTCGTGAAGTCGGTCGTAGGTTTCGGTGACGGCTTCGACGATCACGTTTGTCTCGCCGATGACGGGCATGAAGTTGGTGTCGCCGCGCCAGCGCGGGACGATATGGGTGTGGATGTGGTCGCCAATCGAGCCGCCCGCGCCGTCGCCGAGGTTCATCCCCGTGTTGAATCCATCCGGGCCAAGCCCGCTTTTGAGTGCCCGGATCGTCACCTGTTTGAGCCGGGCGTGATCCACCAGTTCGGCCTCGGTGAGATCCTCGTACCGTCCGACGTGTCGACGGGGGATCACCATCGCGTGGCCGGGGTTGTACGGGTAGTTGTTCAGGATGACGAACGTCGACTCGCTTTCGGCGACGATCAGATTCGACCGGTCGTCGTCGGCTTCGGGGAGGACACAGAACGGACAGCCATCGAGCGAGGCGTTTTTGTCCTCGCGTTCGATCCACTCGATTCGCCACGGAGCGAAAATCTGGTCCATACACAGTACAGTCAGTAGCCCCGTATAATCGTACCCGTTAGGCAGTGGCTACTATCATATTGTGGTGACTGTCAGCGCTGTTGGCTACTGGTTTTATTCTCGTGTGTGGCCTACCACACGACACATGGCCACAACGCCCTCCACCCCGGATAACACCGTTGAGTACTGTTCAGACTGTGGCCGAGAGACCTCCCACGTCGTTCGCGTCGAGATCCGAACTGAGAGCCAGAAAACGGAGAACGCGGAGTTCTCTCGGGAGCCGTACCGCCTCACACGGTGTGTCGACTGCGGATCCGAGTCGACGATGCGCATGAACAACGCCTAGTCCCCACTCAACGCCAGCCCACGACACTGCGATCAGTCGAAGCCGTGGATGCCGCTGGTTGTTACCTCACAGCCATCCTCGGTGACAATAAGCGTGTGTTCGGCTTGGCTGACTAGTTGACCGTCGGCTTCTTTGAGTACGGGATAGCCTTTGACGACGTCGGCCATTTTGAGCCGTCGGAGCGCCATCTCCGACCGTGAACTGTCGAGCCAGCGACCCGCAAACGGCAGGTCATCGAACGCCTCCAGTTCGTCGAGTACCTGTCGAGCACGCCGATCTCGGACGTTTCCATCGCTCACCTGTTCGTAGATCTCTTCGGTACCACCCTCGCCGACTTTCCCGCGGCCGTCGGTAGCGAACGGCTCGATAGCGATGGCTTGGCCGACTTCGAGTTCGACGCTTCGGTCGACCGCGCGGTTCGGGATATTTGGCCCCGTGTGGGCGTCGTACCGCTCGACGCCGTGGCCCGTCAGATTGAGAATTGGCGTATAGCCGTAGCCGTCGATGACGGCCTCGATTTCTCCGCCGATTGTACCGACTTCGACTCCGGGACCGACTGCGTCGACGGCGGCTTCGAGGGCCTGCTCGGAGGCTTCAGCCAGCTCCGTGTTACCGGTGTAGTCGACCGTCACGGCGGCATCAGCGATGTAGCCGTCGACGTGAACCCCGATATCCAGACAGATCATCTCGTCGCCGAACTCGGTGTCATCGTCGCGGGCGGGCGTCGCGTGCGAGGCTTCCTCATCAATCGAGATGTTGACCGGGAACGCCAGTCCGGCACCCGACTCTCGGATGGCGTCTTCGGCGTATTCGGCGACTTCGAGTTGGGTGACGCCCGGTTCGATCATCGCTCGGGCCTCGGTCATCGTCTCGACGAGAATTTCGCCGGCCTCGCGATAGCTGTCGACTGCGTCGTCATCAAGGGGTCCGATACTCATACACGGCCCTATAGGAGGTCGTCCGCAAAGAGGTTCCGACCGCGACGAACATGGGACGACAGTGTTGTGGGACCGCCCGGTTACTGCGGAGTGTCGGGACCGACCGTCCGGTCTCCTGTCCCGGCTGGCTTGGCGGTCGAACTCGCGTCGACATGGAGCCGTCCAGTTCCCCAAAGGGTGATCTCCAGACCAGCGTGATCGAAACTCAACATCCACGACTCCGAACCATCGTCACGGTACAACTGCAGCAGCGTATCCGGATCGATGCTCTCTGCGAGCACTGGAACTTCTGTCGACCCTGTTGTGACTTCGATTGCCTCGACAATCGCCGTACAGGGGTTCTGTGTCGACGGATCAAACATCGTTCGATACATCTGGTCGTCGACACAGTGTGAGTCAGACGCTGATACAGTCATCCGTGATACACTATGACATGAAAGAACTTAATCATCTCGCTCCGATTTTCAGCGGTGATACTGTCGACCCGGAGACGGTGTATCAATCGGTGGGTCGAAGAACTGGTCATCTATCGAGTTATTCCCAGAGAGATACAGCAATATTGTACTCTGCCTAGGATTACTCATAATTATTCCGGTGACACCGAGAACGGCAGGACTTTTAGGTTCCCTTAGAAACCCGTGACCGTCTATGAGCTACGATAAGATTGAGGTTCCCGAGACGGGCGAGCAGATCACGCTTGCCGACGAGGAAACCGGGGAGCTAAACGTTCCGGAGACGCCAATTATTCCGATTATTTACGGTGACGGGATCGGGTCGGATGTCGGCCCAGCCGCCCAGAAAGTGCTCGATGCCGCCGCTGAGGCGACCGGTCGCTCGATTTCGTGGATGCGACTGTACGCCGGTGGCTCCGCCCGAGAGAAATACGACGAGAACCTCCCACAGGAGACCGTCGACGCGATCCGCGAACACCGAGTCGCGATTAAGGGCCCACTAACGACCCCCGTAGGCGCGGGCTTCCGCTCGCTCAACGTCGCGCTGCGGAAAAAGCTGGATCTGTACGCCAACGTCCGACCGACCTACCATCTCGACGGCGTTCCATCGCCGGTCAAAAATCCGGGCGCGATGGATATGGTCACGTTCCGGGAGAACACCGAGGACGTGTACGCTGGCATCGAGTGGGAAGCCGGCACCGACGAAGTCCAAGAGGTCAAGGAGTTCGTCGAAGAGGATATGGGCTTCGACAACACGATCCACGATGGGCCGGTCGGCATCGGTATCAAGCCGATCACCGAGTTCGGCTCGAAACGCCTCATCCGCGAGGCCATCGACTACGCCATTAACAACGACCGACCAACAGTCACGCTCGTCCACAAGGGCAACATCATGAAGTTCACCGAGGGCGCGTTCCGTGACTGGGGCTACGAGGTCGCCGAGGAGGAGTACGGCGAGGACGTTCTCACTGAGGACGAACTCTGGGACGAGCACGACGGCGAGCAGCCCGAGGGCACCGTGGTCGTTCAGGACCGCATCGCCGACAACATGCTCCAGCAGATCTTGACGCGAACGGATCAGTACGACGTGATCGCCACGATGAACCTCAACGGCGACTACATGTCCGACGCCGCCGGTGCACAGATCGGTGGCCTCGGTATCGCTCCCGGAGCCAACTACGGTCACGGCCGCTGTCTGGCCGAGCCAGTCCACGGCAGCGCACCCAAGTACGCTGGCGAGGACAAGGTCAACCCAACCGCGATGATCCTCTCCGGACGAGAGATGCTCGACTACCTCGGCTGGGACGACGCCGCCCAACTCGTGCGTGACGCCGTCGAACAGACGATTGTCGACCGGACGGTCACCTACGATCTGCACCGGCAGATCGAGGGCGGCGAGAAACTCGCCACCAGCGAGTTCGCCGAAGCCGTCGTCGAGAATATCGACCAGTTGGCCTAACGCCACGCGAGGCGTCTCGACCACTCACACTGCTCTTTTTTGACGTCGTCGACCAACCTCTCTACGTTGTGGATACGGGTTCGACGTGTGGTATATCGTGTTTTATGACATAATTAGATAAAAAGAGACACATACCATCGGCCAGTTAGATACGCAGTAGATGTATTCGTGGGTCAGTCGACGATTGGAACAGACGTACGAGCGGCTCCTCCGCCGCGAGATCGGCGACGGGCCGACACACGTCGCAATCATCCAAGACGGAAACCGGCGCTACGCCCGCAAACAGGGCGACGACGCGCCGGACGGCCACCGTGCGGGTGCCGAAACATCCGAACAAGTCCTCAACTGGTGTGAGGAGTTGGGTGTCAAGGAGCTGACGCTGTACACGTTTTCGACCGAGAACTTCAATCGCCCCGCCGAAGAAAACGAGCCGCTGTTCGATATGATCGCTTCCAAACTCCGGGAACTCGCCGACAACGACCGGCTCCACGACCGGGAGGTCTGTATTCGGGCAATCGGCGAGATCGACCGGCTCCCCGAGCGTGTCCGTGAGGCCATCGAGTACGCCGAGACCGAAACCGCGGGCTACGACGGGTTCCGGCTCAACATCGCGTTGGCCTACGGCGGTCGCAACGAACTGCTCCGGGCGGCCCGGGAGGTCACCGCAGCGGTTGAGGCGGGCGACCTCTCGGCCGACGAAATCGATGTCTCGACCATCGAACAGCGACTCTACCGCCAACCGATCCGGGACGTCGACCTCATCATCCGCACGGGAGGCGACGAGCGAACCTCGAACTTCCTGCCGTGGCATGCCAACGGCAACGAGGCCGCGGTCTACTTCTGTGCACCCTACTGGCCGGAGTTCTCGAAAGTCGACTTTCTCCGTGGTATTCGGACCTACGAGTCCCGCGAGCAGTCTTGGCAACAGAGCAAGGTCGACCGTGCGGTCACGCTCGTCCGGGCCCTCGGGAGCCTCGAACTCGAAGAGGCCCGTCGTGTGGCCGGACGACTCCGCGAACAGCTCCCGCAGGCTGGCGTCCAGGCGGTGACCGACGAACTAGAGGCCCAGGGGTCGACCGAATCGGCCACCGAGACGGAACTGTCGGAGACCACCTCACCGAGTTCAGCCGACTAACACGCCTCAGAAGAGACCCGAGCCATCGACCCGTCTGACCGTGATCGTGACCGAGTCGACAACCGTCTCACTGTCGGTCTGGACGACACGAAGCTCGTAGGTTCGCTCGTCTCCGTCGTTCCACGGCGGCGGAAGCTCATTTTTATATGTCGGTTCGGGACCGAGTCGACCGCCCGAGGAGATCCGCTTGTTCGATCCGTTCGTCCGCTCGTAGGCCTCGATTTGGTAGCTGCCAGTGCGGTTGGGGAGCCGGTAGTCGAGTTCATATCTAGCTCCGTCGATATCGTTGATATCGTACACCGAGACGTTTTCGATCACGGCCCCGGTCGTCGGCTCACCGATTGTCGTTTCGTACTCCGCAGTCGCCAGACAGCCGCCGCCGGCCAGACTCACACCGACGAGCAGAGCCAGTAGTAACCGCCGGTTGGAATGAGGAACGGTCATTGTCTCAGGCTCCGAACCGCCGCTGTCTGTCCTCGTAGTCGAGCAACGCCCGGAGATAGTCACGTTTTCTGAAATCCCGCCAGTTGACGTCGGTAAAGTAGAGTTCGGAGTACACCGATTGCCAGATCATAAAATCCGACAGCCGTTCGGCCCCGGTTTTGATAACCAGATCCGGCTCCTCCCGGAACACGAGCCGGTTGTCGATCTGTTCGGCCTCGATTTCGTCGGGCGAGAGGTCGCCCGCGTCGACGGCCTCTGCGAGCTGTCGGACGGTTTCGGTGAACTCCCGTTTCCCGCCAAGCCCAATCGAAATCTGGATTGGCTCCTCGGCCTGCTCGGTGTCGTCGGGACCTCTGACGGCCATCGGTCGAGGGACCGATAGCTCCGCAAGCTCCCGGCGGAGCGTCGGGATCACTGCCTCGTCGAGCACGCTAACCGAGACGGTGATTCGCTCGGCACCGTATTCGACGGCCCACTCGAAAAACGCGGCCAGCGTCTCGTAGGCTCCCTGTTCGAGGAGGTCTCGCTCGGTGATGACGACCGCAACGTGGCGTGGGGGGTCTTCGGACTGTCGACGGAGCCGGACGGCGAGATAAGTGTCGTACAGCACTACCGGACACTCTGCCCGGAGCGGTAAAAACTCGCTGTCAGCGACATTCGGTCTGTTGGAGACGGTTCCCGCTCGACTGCCACCCGGTGGGCGGTCGAGACGGGAACATCCGACAACAACCAGTATCAGACGGCGTTTCGGCATGTCGGGACCGTTAAGTGTGTCTCGGGGATACGGCGTTGTGTGACAGATGGGTTCCGACGCGCCGGTGGATTCGCCGCTGTCGCCAGCCTCGCGCTGGCGGCTCCAGCGCTCGGCCCGTCGACGGCAATCCCCTTCGCAGTGATCGCTCTCGTTGCGGCCGTCGGCATCACCGACGGCCCGCTATTCGACCTGTTTGCTCGCCCCGGTGACTGGGAGGACGGTCGACTCAACGGGCTGGCTGGCTTTTCGCTTGCCGCGGCGGCCCTCGCCCTGTTGGCGACCGTTCCCCAAACTCCACTGCCAGTCGGTATCTTCGTCGGGACGCTATTCATACTCGGCTTCGGAAACCTCGGGATGGAGGCCGTCCGGACACAAACCAGCGAGCCGTTTTTAACAGTCGCTGGTTTCGTCGCCACTGGCTTTCTGGCCGGGATCGGTGGCCAGTATCTGGTCGACCTCCAGCAGGCCACACCGGTCGCGTGGTCGTTGATCACGTTTCTGGCTATCGTCGGCGCGCTGATCGCCGCCCTGCTCCGGGAACTCCTCTACGAGCGGGACGACCCGCTGGTGTTGCTCTCGGTGGGGCTCGTACTGTGGCTGTTCGCCGAACTCGTCGGGACGATGCCGCCGGTCGAACTCGTCGCCGCCCTCGTAGTCACGGTCGTCCTCGGGGCTATCTCCTACGGGTTGGGCACCGCGTCGGTCTCAGGAATGCTCACTGGCGTCCTGCTCGGCGTGCTGATGATCGTTCTCGGCGGCTTCGGCTGGTTCGCCGTGTTGATTGCGTTTTTCGGTATCGGTGGGCTCTCCTCGAAGTTCCGCTACGGCGACAAGGAACAGCGCGGCGTCGCCGAGGACAACGATGGAGCCCGCGGCACTGGCAACGTGTTGGCGAACGCGGCGGTCGCGCTCGTCGCCGTATTAGGATTCGCCATCGTCGACGGAACCGGCCCGCTGGCGGTGGCCTTTTTATTCGCCTTCAGCGGCTCGGTGGCGACAGCGCTCGGCGATACACTCTCCAGTGAGATCGGCGGGCTGTTCGACTGCCCGCGGCTCATCACGACGCTCAAACGCGTCGAGCCCGGCACCGACGGCGCGATCACGTGGCAGGGCGAACTGGCTGGCCTCGCCGGAACCGGTCTCACCGGCCTGCTGTCGATGGTCGTCCTTCCGCTGGGGGCGATGTGGCCCGCCGCTGGCATCGTCGCGTTCGGCGGCTTCGTCGGGATGACCGTCGACAGCCTGCTGGGGGCAACCCTCGAAGGCGGCCGACTCGGCAACCAATGGGTCAACTTCCTCGCAACACTCAGCGGCGGGCTGTCGAGCGCCGGACTGGCCATCTGGCTCCTTTGAGATGACACCCCAGCCACCCATCCGACCTGCTCGCTCGGACGACGGGGCTGTACTCCAACAACTCCAGTCGCTCCTCTCGGAGCCGAGTCCCGGACTGCTGTCGACCGCCCTCGCCGAACGGTCGACTGCTTCCATTGGGTCAGCGAGCGCGCTCCAAACGTCGACGCTGCTTATAAGTCCAGACAGCACCGACCAGCCGGTCGGCTATCTGCTCGCAGTCGGCGGCGAGTCGACACATATCGCTGAACTCGCGGTCGACCCCGACCATCGCCGAGAAAATCGGGCGACGGCTCTTTTACAGGAGATCTGTACGAACGCGACGGAGCCGGTGACGGTTCACGTTGCAGCGGACAACGAACCCGCGCTATCGCTCTACCGGCGGGTTGGGTTCGTCGAGCAGGGTCGCTCGTCGGAGCTATTCGAGCGTAGTGACGGACTAACGCTGGTGTATGATCCGTCTACGAAAGTAGACTGAGGCTACCGATCAGACTTCGACATCGAGTTCGGCCGTCCGGAGCTGTTCGGCCGTAAGCACGCGTGTATCGACCGGCTGTTTGACGAACTCGCCGGTCGACCGAGCGACGATGTGGTCGAGATCGCGTTGGGTGGCGATATCCAGCATCTGTTGGGTGAGTTCGCCGTCGAACACGAGGGCGAACACGTCGTCGCTGGTTTCGAGCGCTGAGACCAGTTCCTCGAGGTCGACTTCTGTGAGTAGCTCGAACGATTCCGAGAGGAGCCGGGCGGTCCCAGTTCCCTCGTCGATGACCTCACGCACGTGACTTTGTAGCGTCGCGGGTGTCTCCGTCTCGGCTTCGGTCGGAGACTCGTGGGCTACCGCCTCGCCATCCGGCGTCTCGTCGGCTGTCGGTGTGTCGACTGTCGGCTCCGAATCAGCGCCCGTCGACTCCGGATCGGTTGTCGAAGCTGGATCGACCGGCTCCGTTGACCGTTCGGTGGTTTCAGTCGAACTCGTCGGGATCACTTCGACCTCGGTGGGTGACTCCGAATCGGCGTCCGTCGACGTGGTCGTCTCAGTCGCGGCACTCTGCTGATTCTCGGTGTCGGTTTCGGATGGGGCGGTATTGGTGTCCCCGGTCTCGACGAGGCCAGCGATGGTTTCCCGGATGTTTTGGACGTCCCCGAGGCGGTCGGCGGCGATCTTCTCGCGGAGCAGCGAGTGGACCTCCTCGCGGGAGAGGTCTTCGACCGATTGGTCCGCCGGCGCGAAGACGACGTAGTCGACGTCGCCGACCTGCAGCAGCTCTCGGAGGATGAGTTCGCCGCCCCGGTCGCCGTCGACGAAGACGGTGACTGTCTTCTCGGCGGTCAGCGAGGCCACGGCGTCGGGGACGTTCGTCCCCTCGACGCCGATTGCGTTCTTGATGCCGTGTTTCAACAGCTGGAGGACGTCGGCCCGCCCCTCGACAATGATGATCGCATCCGAGGAGGTGACGCTGGGTCCGGCCGGGAGACCGGCGTACTCGGCGATCTCGTCGACCTGGGCCGACTCCCGAACGTCGGTCAGTAGCTCCTCGCTGGAGATCGCGGTCTCGTCGAAGGCGGTCGCGAGGAGCTCCTTGGCTCGGTCGACGACCTCGCGTCGTTTGGCGGCCCGAACGTCTTCGATAGAGGTGACTTCGATGGTGGCTCGACATGGGCCGACGCGTTCGATTGTCTCCAAGGATGCGCCGAGGACTGCCGTTTCGGCCTTGTCGAGACTCGTCGCAATCGTGAGCTCGCCGAACGACTGGCCGTTTTCCGAACTAATCTCGACATCGATGCGACCGACTTTCGAAGACTGCTGGAGGTCTCTGAGATCCAACTCGTCGCCCAACAGGCCTTCAGTTTGGCCGAAGACCGCGCCGACGACGTCGCTCCGCTCGACGACGCCCTCGGCGGCGATCCGGGCGTGAATAAGGTATTTTGCTGTATCGTCCATGGTGTGTTCCCTTTGGGGAAATGATGGTGATGACTCTGAATCCGCAACTGCTCTAACACTCTTTATAAAGACTGTGGTCCCAAATAGCTGTCGTCCACTCGAAAACGACACAATCAGTCACGGTAGCGTCATCGAGCCGTTATTTATCGATTTTTCCAGCGAGCCAGTCGCTGGCCGTCCGAAGTGAGACCAGCGGTTCGGGTGGGGCGTCGTACTCGAAGATAATCCACTCCACGTCGGCGTCGGCAGCTGCATCCAGACAGCCATCGAGATCCACGTCTCCCGTCCCGAGGTCGACGGCCAATCCACCACCGGGGGCGGTCGAATCCAGTCGCATATCCTTGAGATGGATCGCCGTCAGTCGGTCGGCATACCGATCAATGAGTCCGACCGGATCGGCGTCGGCGGCCGCCGCCCACCCCACATCCAGTTCCAGCCCGACGCCGGTTTCGTCGAGCAACACGTCCAAGGCGAACGTGTCGTCGACCATCTCGAACTCCGCGTCGTGGTTGTGATAGGCCAGCTCAAACCCTGCCGCATCGAGGTCTGCGGCAACGCTGTCAATCGCTGCTGCCGCGCCGCGAATTGTTCCGGTCTGGAGCCGCTCTCGGTCGAGATATGGAATCACGACCGTCTCGACACCGAGCTCGCGGTAGGGTTCGACCGCGCTCTCGACGCCGGCTTCGAGCGTCGACAGTGGAATGTGGGCGCTCGGCGCACTGAGGCCCAACTGATTAAGCGTCGACCGAATCGCCACCGGATCAATCCCCAGCCCCGCGAACTCGACGCCGTCGAATCCGGCGTCGGCAACCGCCTCGAGCTGGGCTGTCACCGACAGTGATGAGGCTTCCATCGTGTACAGTTGGACAGCAGTTTTCATGGCTGAGCGTTTGCACCGAAGCAGATTATAGCTCGTGACTGATCGGATACCATGACTCTCTCCCGATACGACACTCTCAGCCGGGAGTGTCGACGCGAATTATTGAAGAACTTATTTCTTCAATGGGCTGTTCTGAGGGTAGTTAGTAATATTTAGGTGCGTCTGTCGACTACCAACGCTAATGACAGTCCGTCTTCGAACCCTGCTGTGGGTGGTGACGTTCACCGTGCTGGTCGTCTTTTCGGTCCCGTGGTTCCTCTGGGGTGACTCACGGACGGCCGCCGGTCTCCCACTCTGGCTGTGGTGGCATATCGGCTGGATGGGGCTCGCAAGCACCGTTTTCTACCTGTTCACACGTACGGATTGGGATCGATATATGGGGGTGAGCGATGTCTGAACTGCCGCTCCAACTCGGGGAACTGCCGCTCCAACTCGGTATCGTCGTCGGCTATTTGCTACTCGCCCTAGTGATCGGGCTCGTCGCCTATCGTGTGTCGACCAACGTCGCCGAGGATTACTATCTCGCCAATCGGTCGATTGGGACGCTGGTGCTGCTGTTTACGACGTTTGCCACGCTGCTGTCGGCCTTTACGTTCTTCGGCGGGCCGAACCTCGCCTACGCCCAAGGCCCCGAATGGATTCTCGTCATGGGCGTGATGGATGGGGTGTTGTTCGCCATCCTGTGGTATCTCATCGGCTACAAGCAGTGGCTCATCGGTCAACAAGAGGGGTACGTCACGCTCTCGGAGATGTTGGGTGATCGGTTCGGGTCGACGCGACTTCGCGGCCTCGTGGCTGGCATCAGCCTGTTTTGGCTGTTCCCGTACGTCATGCTCCAGCAGATGGGCGCTGGCGAAGCGATTACCGGCCTGACTCGTGGGGCGGTCCCATACTGGGCCGGTGCGGCGCTTATTACGGCGTTTATGATCCTTTATGTCGTGATCGCGGGGATGCGTGGCGTCGCGTGGACCGACACGATTCAGGGGCTGTTCATGCTCTCGGTGATATGGATCGCCGTCGCGTGGGTCCTGTCAGCGGTCGGTGGAGCAACCGAGGCGACTGCGGCCCTGCAGTCGACTAACCCCGAATTTCTCAGCCTCGGGAGCAGCTTCTACACGCCAGCGTACATCATCTCGACGGCGGTCGTGATCGCCTTCGGCGTCACGATGTTCCCCCAGATCAATCAGCGCTTTTTCGTCGCCGGCTCCGACCGCGTCCTCAAACGCTCGTTCGTGCTCTGGCCGGTGTTGGTCCTCCTGTTGTTCGTCCCGGCGTTCCTGCTGGGCACGTGGGCGGCTGGCCTCGGCATCACGGTTCCCGAGGGGTCGAATGTCCTCCCAGTTCTACTCGCTGAGTATACGCCAGTGTGGTTCGCCGCGCTCGTGATCGCCGGCGCGCTGGCGGCGATGATGTCGTCGTCGGATTCGATGCTGCTGTCCGGCTCGTCGTACTTCATTCGGGATCTCTACCGACCCTTTATTGACCCGACGCTGGGCGAGACCCGAGAGGCGTGGCTCGCCCGCATCGGCGTGGCCGTGTTTGCGACAGCGACCTTCGTCGCCAGTCTGAGTCGACCCGGCACCCTCATCGAGGTCGGTAACACCGCCTTCGGTGGGTTTGCTCAGTTGACGCTTCCGGTGATGGTCGCACTCTACTGGCGCGGGACGACCCGCAACGGGATGCTCGCTGGCATCGCAGGGAGTCAACTGCTGTACCTCACACACGTCTTCATCCCCCCGGTGACCGTCGACCTCGCGGGCAGGACGATTCCACTGTTCGCTAGAAGCTACGGCGGGTGGGATGTCGCACTCGCCGGGATGGCTCTCGGCGCGCTGCTCACTGTCGGTGTCTCGCTGCTGACGACACCAGCGGACGAGGAAGACGACAGTCGGTTGATTGTCGGTGCCGATTAGGGACCGCCTACTGACCGATCAACCCAACTGATTGCCCTCACAGACACTCACTGTGAGAGCCAATCACAGCTATGTGAAACGTAGCTGAATGTATGTGCAACTACCTGATGATGAACCGACGAAATTTCTTACGGGCATGTACGGTAAGTGGGCTTCTCCCGGGCGGCGTTGCTGCGTCTATCCATGGCGCGAGTGCACATCAAGCGGATGGAACAGCGACCACTGGCTCCGAGTCAGCCACTGTTCCGGTCGAACGCGGTCGACGCGTTGTGAACCAAGCACAGTATGACGACGGAACCATCCCCGACACACCACCGTCGTACAACTCCGAGACGGTCGCAGTCGACTCCCAAACTGTCGACGAAATCACGGCGGGCCGGGAGCTGTCGGCCGAACTGCTCGGCCGACTCAATGAACTCGCCGGCACGCAACTGGATTTTGATTCCAGCACCCACACTGTGAGCGTGAGCAGACAGTCCACCGCTGACGGACTCCGGCTGTTCGTCGACTGTCCACCCGGAACCAACACCGGCCGGATCGATTCCACCGTCGAGCGAATTATTGATCAGCTTGGCTCCGAGTCTCTCGAATCTCGACTTCCCGACCACGTCGAAACAGTCGACATACAGGTTCGGAACCGCCCGACAGAACGTCTCGAAGTCGACTGCCAGCGCAGCTTCGGCCGGTTTGCGGATGCCAAATACCGAACCAACGGGATCGCAATGGGAGCCGCAGCCAGAAGCGAAACGGTCGGGAAAATCGCCTCAACGGGGTTCCGTGGACTCCGCAACGGTCGGGGGGTCATCGTGACAACTGCGCATACATTTGAGACCAACAAAGACCAACCTCCCGCAGAGCTCCGTGGTGCCGAACTGTATCAGTCCAGACGACCCCATTCTGTCGGGCGGTGTCACGCAATCGACGGGCGCGTCGACGCCGCGGCGGTCGCCGTCGACACCGACAGCTACCCCAGCCGGTATCTCGCCGCCCCCGGCGGCAACAGCTACAATGACGAGCCGATTGTGGGCACCGCAAGCTGGTCGGTCCTCGAAGCCTACCACGCCGAAGGACGACCGATCTACAAACAGGGCGCGGTCTCCGGCCGCTGTGAGGGCCGGATCACCGAACTCAGTGAGTCAGACAGCGGCTATCGGGAGCTGGGCGTCGACATCCACAGCGCGGGCGGCGACTCCGGCGGTCCCTACTTCATTTCGACCGACGAGGGACTGCTCGTCGCAGGAATCCATAAGGGCGTTCGGTCTGTCGGCAGCCAACGACGGGCAGTGTTCGTCGGCTCGATTCTCGACAGCCTTGGAATCAGTTTCTACTGATCCCACTCAACAGAAGCCCGCTCGGTCGACGACTGGAAAGACGACCTCTGACCCGACAGCATCAGGGACAGTCGACGCCTTCGAACGAATCCGGCTCCGGACCTTGATCGACGCCCTCTGTTGTGCCCGAACCGAGACTCACGAGCATCGCTTGCCCGCCGTAGCCGTGGGTCTGGTCGTGGCCGCGGACAATGACACAGTCGACGTCGTCGGGAACCTCGATTGGCTCGGACCGGGTAAACGGCTCGGAGGAGTGTGCATGAGTGAGTTCGCGTCGACCGAGTTCCGAGCCATCGAGTGTTTCGACCTGCCACCAGTTGGCGTAGCCGTCCTCTCCCTCGTCGTCGTGATGCAGTGTGACGGCGAACTCTACGGCCGTCTCCTGCTGTGTGAGCTCCACACCGACGACGTTTGCCTCCTGCAGATTGAGCCCCGTCCCCGACCCGTCGGTCGACGTGGTGGAGCTGCCGTCAGCCGACTCGTCTGCTGCGGTGCCGCTACAGCCTGCCAGCGTGCCGACGGTAACGAGACCGAGACTACCGAGGAGTCGACGGCGCGAATAGCGAGCCATGGGGACGGCACAGCCTCCCGTTTAAAAAGTAGTGTGTCTCTACTCGTCGTAGGAGCCACCGACAGCCGATTATATATCATGTGAGCCGACAGTAATGGTCGACTAGCTACTGTATTTCATTACGAGATCCTCGATCAGTACGACCAATCAGGGATATTTAAACCGCAGTGCGCCACGCTCTGCCCGGCGGAAGTAGATGAGATGTAAAAATGGGCCGGCTCAGATTCGAACATGGCGAGACGGTCGACCTCACTCCGTTCGGTCGCTGCGACTCGCTGGCTCGAATCTTCGCGTGTTCCATACACCCGCACTCGGAACGCCTTCGTTGTCGCTCACGGCTACGCCGTTCGCATGCATGGCGCGTAGCGCCACGCCCCGCTCGGCGTTCAGTGAGTGCGGGAGAAGTGGGCCGGCTCAGATTCGAACTGAGGTTACGGCCACCCGAAGGCCGAAGGATACCAAGCTACCCCACCGGCCCGCAGTCGACCAGACACCGTCGCCGAGTTTAACGATTATGGTCTGTCGACTCAGTACGTCTCATAGCCTGCGGTATCGAGCCAGTTCTGCACCACCGTCATCGTCTGGTCGGCATGCAGAATCTCCGGCCCGACACTGATCCGCTGGTCGGCCTGCTCGGCCAGTAGCTCGGCTTCGTCATCAGTGACATCGTGGTGGTCCGACAGCACGAAAATCGGGTTCTCCGGCGGCGCGGCCTCGGCCAATGACTCACCGTCTTCGTGGAGTTCGACAACCGTGCCATCACGGGCAACGGTGTCGAGCGTCGACTCGAAGTCCATCCGGTAGAGCTTCACACCCGGCGAGACGTCGGCTGGCTGGTGGCCGATGGCGTCGTCGCGGGCTTCGAGCGCGCCGCGAATCCGGGAGGCGACCGCTCGCTCGTCGGGATAGAGATGTTTGGCCGTCGACCCATCGAACCGAACGGTGTACTCGTCGTTCAGTACGAGATGCACGCGTACGTCCTCTCGAATCCCGTGGGAGACAAATAGGCCGGCGTTCACACAGCGACACAGCACGTCGAGTCGACCGGCGCCGCCGCTGAGATCCGACAGCGAAAACTCCGATGTCGTCGGGGCCTCGTGACCGAGAACAATGAACTGACGCATACTGATCAATAGCGGGCACTGGCTAAGTTGGTACTGATTCGCTGCGGAGGGATCTTCAGGCGGCGGTCGGCAGATAGCTGTTGCCGTCTCGATCCACGAGATCCTTCGTCATCAGCGTGTTGAGGATCGGTAACAGCGAGATGCTTTTCATCTCCAATGACTGGTTGAGTTCGTTGAGCGTCGACTCACCACTGACCCGGAGGTAGAGGTAGACGAGTTTCGTGCCATCGGAGCTGAGTTCGGCGGGGACCGAAACCGACTCGGGATCTGCTGGACCGTACTGGTCTGATGCGGATTCCGTGGGTGGGTTACTCATGGTAATTGGGTGTGCGCAGACGAGGACTGGAGGGGGGTGACTGTGCTGTCGCTCGCTGCAGACTGCCGATCACGATCCACAGTCGACCTCGCCGGGCGCTTCACCTATCGAAGAGTAGGGCTTGCCTAATAGCTGTTGTGTGGGGTGAAATTGGATGTCTACGGGAATGGTAAAACAATTAAAACAGCCTGTGGCAGACTGTTCGGCCAGCGAACTACTCAGTCGGCATACTCCAACTGACTCGTTTCTTCGAGGCTGTCGAGACAGCTTCCAACCGTCTGCACGGTTCCATCGTCGACGTGGGGATACACGGCATTGAGTTCCGCTTCCTCGTAGACGGCCAGACAGACGCTGGGAAGTGTCACCACACGGTAGTTCTCGTCGGTGATCTCACAGTCGAGCGACTGAATCTTGAACGCCGAATGAAGCCCGACCGACTCGGCGTTGGCCCACTGCTGGAACGCGGTGAAATGGTCGAAGACGCGCTGATAGTACGAGGTCCCTTCCAGCGGGCCCGAAATGCGGATCTCTTTGGCCCAGATCTGGACGTCGTACTCCTTGATCCGGTCGGCGTCATCGAGGTCGGCGAGTCGTTCCAACACCGCCTGTTTGCGCCGCTCACAGCCTAACTCCGGACCTGCACGGATAAAGAGCTTGACAGTGCGCTGCTTCGGATGACTCTCTGCGATCATTGTCGGAGAGGTACGCGAACCACGGGTATATAATGACCTCACGATCTCAGTATCGACGTTCAGTACGCTAACACAGTCGAATTCGGAATAAAAGACAGTCGGCCAAATGGACCTGTCGACTATCGTGAGTCGTAGCGTCAGGTCGGCGTCTTACTCGTCGTCCGATTCGGGAACGGGGTCGATCAGGACGACGGCCTCACCTTTGATGAGTTGTGTCTCGGAGTCGTCATGGACGTCGGTCGACAGGATGTATTTGTTGTCTTCGAGATCATCGATGACCTCGATGGTAGCGGTGAGTCGGTCGCCGATGTAGGCGGGCGCGAGAAAGGACAGATCCTGAGAGAGATAGATCGTCAATCCGGGAAGCCGTGCGAGGGCGGCACTGATCAGCCCCGAGACGAGCGTGCCGTGGGCGATTCGGGTGCCAAAACGACTTTTTTCGGCGAACTCGTCTTCAAGATGGAGGCGATTGGTATCTCCCGAAATGTCCGCGAACGCCCCCACGTCCTCGTCGCTGAACGTTTTGGAGAACGTGATTCGGTCGCCGACCGACAGTACGCCCGGCTCGTCGCTCTCTCGGGTGAGCTCCCACTCGGGGCGGGCGTAGGCGACCGACGGTCCCCCGCTCGTTCGGTCGGTGTCGCTAACGCCGTAGGCAGCCAACGCCGCACGGTTGACTTCGACGGCACTCTTGACGAGATGTCCCGTCGCCCGGACCCATGCATCCGCCATGTTGTACGGTACAGTTTCAATGCCCGCCGTAGATTCTTCACCATTCATGATTAGTGATATTCGGAACTCGGTGGGTACCTGCCTTATCGGTTTCGGTCAGCCACCCGCTGGTCGACTCCTAGCTACGGTGTACCCTCATTTACCATTTGTTGCCATTGAATGGTATGTGTTGGTATCTGGCGACAAACACTAAGTGAGTATCCACCGAAGGTGTAATCGAGATGACGAACGGCTCAGACGAGATGGCGTGGTCGCCGATGCAGTTTGCAACACAACTGCAGGAGGCTGGCCAAGAGATGACCGCACAGCAGATGCAGGCATTCACCGAACTCCTGTCTTCGAGTACAGACAGTGGGCCGTCGGGGTTCGATCCGGCGGGGATGGCCTCGCTCGGCACGGGGATGGCGATGTTCAAGACCCGTGTCCAGAGCGGCGGCCGAATCAGTATTCCCGACACCGAACGCGAGGTGTTGGGTATCGACGAGGGAGATATCGTCCAGACGTTCGTCATCCCAATCACGCAGCCCTCCAGTGATACCAATGAGTAACACAGAACAGCAGTACACAGCGTCCAACCCGATGGCATCGATGTTCGAATTCCAGCGACAGTCGATCAAGCAGGGTCAGCAGGTCCTCCAGCAGAGCATGAACGCCCAAAAGCAGGCCCCCCGCGTCTGGAAAGACGCAATGGAGTCCCAGCGGTCGGTCCAGAAAACGGGGCTCGAAGCCTCTCGCAGCGTCGCCAAAAGCATCGTCGAGATGATGGAAGCGAGCATCCCGAGCGACCAACCGATGGTCGACGAGGACGACAGTGATGCCACCGAACGACAGCACGAGGCCTTCGAGAGCCTCCACCAAGCGGTCGAAGATCAGTTCGAGGCCGTCGACGAGATCAGCGACCAGACGTGGGACTCCATCGAACAGCAGCTCGACGAAAACGCCGACAACTACGCCGAGTTCGTCGACCAGTCCACGTCGATGACCGAGGAGTCGGTCAACGCCTTGGTCGACTCCCTTGAGGACGTCCAGTCGGATGTCGAGGATATCGAGTTCAGCGTCGAGGCCGAGACCGACCAGTCGGTTGGGACCAGCCGGATGGACGTCGACATCGACGACGAAGAGACGGCCTGAGCGGTCGACTACGAGAGCCTCCGATGTCAGATACAACCCAAGCAACCGCCGGTGACGAACCGTGGAGCGAGTACGCCGAGGAGCTGAACCAGTCGTTCTTCGAGGCGTTCGAGCAGAACATGCAGATGCAGTCGGAGTTCCTCGATTCGTGGCGGGAGTCGTTCGGAGAGAGCAACATCGACGAGACCACCGTCGAGGGAATGGCCGGAGCCAGCCGGGCCTACGAGGTCTGGATGGAGGCCGCCGAAAGCCAGTACGAACTCGTTGCCGAGTCGCTCCGCGGTGAGGACGTCGACCTAGAGGAGTTCCGAGATCTCTGGCTCAACGCCTCGAACGAGGCGTTCAAAGAGGTGATGGGAACGAGCGCCTTTGCGGCGGCGACCGGCCAGACGATTGGCGATATGCTTGAGGCGAGCGAACAGCTCGATCACGCAAGCCAAGAAACCCTCCGTTCGATGGGCTTTGCCACCGAGGGTGACATCGAGGAAATCGGCGAGCGATTGGTCGAACTCGAACGTCGACAGCATGCGGTCGAACAGAAGATTGACCGTCTCATCGAACTGCAAGAGGAGGACTGAACCATTTCATGAACCCCCTCACCGCCACAATCGACGCCCAGCAGCGCGGCTTTGAGGCGACCGCGGAGTTCCTCGAAAAAACTCCCAAACTCGCCGAACAGATGGAACGGGTCTCCGATATCGACGTCGGAATGACTCCCAGCGAAGTCGTCTACGAGGAAAACAAGCTGCAACTGCTCCACTACAAGCCAGCGGAGGTGGGTATCGAGCCGGAGACGACACACGATATACCGATCCTGATCGTCTACGCGCTGATCAACAAGCCCTACATTCTCGATCTCCAGCCGGATCGAAGCGTCGTCCGTCGACTGCTTGAAGCTGGGTTCGACGTCTACCTCATCGACTGGGGCGAGCCCTCACGGCTTGATTCGAGCCTCACACTCGACGATTACGTCACCCGGTACACCGACAACTGCGTCGACGTCGTCCGCGAACGCTCCGGTCAGGAGTCGATCAACCTGTTCGGCTACTGTATGGGTGGGACGATGAGCGTGATGTACGCCTCGCTGTTTCCCGACAAAGTCCGGAACCTCGGCCTGATGGCCGCAGGCCTCTGCTTCGACGATACCGGTGGCGTGCTCGAACTCTGGGGCGAAGAAGAATACTACGACGCCGAGCAGGTAACTGACACCTTCGGCAACGTCCCGGCGGACTTCCTCGATGTCGGCTTCGCGCTGATGGACCCGGTGTCGAACTACGTAAGCAAATATTTGCGGCTCTACGACAACGTCGACGACGACGAGTTCGTCGAGAACTTCGCCCGAATGGAACGCTGGCTCGACGAAGGGATCGACGTTGCCGGTGAGACCTACCAGCAGTTCATCGAGGATATCTATCAGGACAACAAACTGGCGCGCAACGAGTTCTACCTCGGCGACAAACACGTCGACCTCGCTAACATCGAGATGCCAATCGTGCAGGTGGTCGGCGACTACGACCATCTGATCCCGCCGGAGTCGAGCACGCAGTTCAATGATCTGGTGGCGAGCGACGATGTGACGACAATCGATGCGTCGACCGGCCACATCGGGCTCTCGGTGTCGTCGAGTTCACACGAGGTGCTGTGGCCCAGCGTCGCCGACTGGTTCGGCGAGCGATCCAATCCGGAGACAGAAGGTGAGGCCGAAGCCGAACCGGACACGGAACCGGAACCGGAATCCGAGGCTGAGACAGAGCCTGACGACACGGAGTCGACCGGCAGTGAGGCCGAGCCGCGTGATATCGAGCCCGAGACGAACGAAGCCGAAACGAACGAAGCCGAAACGGGTGACGAGGACGCTGTGGCCGCCGACGAGCCCGACGAAACTGCGGAGGTCGACGAACTCGACGACACTGACGAGTCGACGTTCTCGAAAGGAGTCGGTGGCGATGATCTGGAGTCAATCCACGGAATCGGTCCTCACTACGCCGAACAACTTCGTGGTGCAGGCGTCGACAGTGTCGGCGCACTCGCCGACGCTGACGCTGAATCGGTGACCGAGAGCGTCACGGCCTCCACTGAACAGGTCCGAGAGTGGATCGACAACGCGACAGAGTACCAGTCGGAGTAGTCTCGAAGCGGTTTGTCGTCGGCTGTGCTGCTGGCGGATTTTTTTGATAGCCGTACCGTACTGAGTACTGCAACAAGACTTAATGGCGGATTCGACACACCAGTAGACAAGCGGTCGACACGGTGTGTCCGCCACTCCCTCCAGCGGTTGTCTGCAGTCCATCAGCCACTGAGCCGACAGCTCTCCACAACGGGGGGTGTTTTCCACATCCACTGTTGCCGCCCATTCCCCGCAATATGAAATTAGATTCCCAAACGTGCGTTGTTACCGGCTCGTCACGCGGTATTGGCAAAGGCATTGCAACCGAACTCGCCTCCCACGGCGCAAACGTCGTCGTCAACTACCGAAACTCCGAACGGGAAGCCTACGACGTTGTCGACGAGATCGAAGCCGACGGCGGCACAGCAATCGCTGTGCAGGCCGATGTGACCGAAGAAGACGAGGTCGAAGCGATGGTCGGCCGGGTCCGGAACGCCTTCGGTCCGACCGACGTGCTCGTCAACAACGCTGGTATCACCGTCGACAAGAAGTTCGATAACATGACCCGTGAGGACTGGGATGCAGTGATGGATGTCAATCTCGGCGGCGTCTACAACTGCACCAACGCCTTTTTCGACGATCTGAAAGCCGCCGACCACGGTCGACTGATCAACATTTCGAGCGTCGTCGGCCAGCAGGGCAACTACGGACAGGCCAACTACGCGGCCACCAAAAGCGGGCTGTTCGGCTTTACCCGGACGATTGCGCTCGAACTCGCCGACACTGAAACGACCGCCAACTGCGTCTCGCCGGGGTTCGTCCAGACCGATATGCTGGATAAAGTGCCCGAACGCGTCCAGAACAAGATCCTCGAACGGATTCCGCTCGACCGGTTTGCCGAGGTCGACGACGTAGCCTGCATCGTGCGGTTCCTCGCCAGTGAGGATTCGAGCTATATGACCGGGCAGGTTTTCGGCGTCAACGGTGGGATGGAGTGGTAATCTTACTTATAGGTGGCCCCCGAACCGGGAACTGAGATGCCAACAGTGAGCGTCGACCTCGATGAGGAGCTGTTCGAGTGGCTCAGCCAGCGCACCCGTGATCACGACTCGTCTCCGGCCGCTGAACTCGCCGCACTCGCCGCGGAGGCCCGCTCCCGCGAGTTGGCCGACGAACCAGCGACCGAACTTCCGGTCGGCGTCTACGAAGCCGACGACGGTACCACCGTCGTCGAACTCGGTGATCCCGAAACCGACGAAACCGATCTCCCGGTCGGCGTTTATCACGAGAAAGATACGGACGCTGACGAACCGGACTCCTAGCTAGGATAGCTGGGCTATCAACGTTGATTCATCGCTAACCCTCGCACATCCATTTTAAAAGAAGGCTGCTGAGTGGATCGCCCCGGTTAGTCGGTCAGCCCGTAACCGCGTTTGAACAGCACGATATTCATCGCAACCACGACGGCTGTTCCGGCAGATAGCACCGCCAGCGAGGTCAGTGGGTCGACTTCCGCAACGCCCAGGAATCCATAGCGGACGCCGTTGACCATGTACACCATCGGGTTCATGAGCGAAACCGTCTGGAGCATCGGCGGCAGGTCCTGCAGCGAGTAGAATACGGCCCCGAAGAACACCAGCGGTCGGAGCAGGAACTGATTCATCATCGTCAGATCGTCAAAATCGTCAGCGACGAGCCCGCCGACGATGCCGAGGCTCGAAAACAGCAGGGTGATGACGAGCATGAACGCGACGAGGAACAACGGTTGCTCAATTGGGACTGGCTGGTAGAGCCCGCCGATAATGACGACACCCAACACCGAGATGAGCGTCCCGACGAGGACGCCTCGCAGGGCCGACGACAGCAGATAGGCCCAAACCATCTGACTGTAGGACAGCGGCGAGGTTAGCGTCTCGTCGATATACTCGTTCCACCGCCCGTGGAAGATCGAAAACGAGGCGTTCTCGAAGGCGTTCGAGACCGCCCCGAGCACCACTAGCCCCGGTAGAATAAACAGAATGTACGGGACACCGATGATGTCGCCTACACGTGTTCCAAGCACGACCCCGAACACAGAGAAGTACAGCACATTGGTGATAAACGGCGGAACAAAGGTGTTCTGCGGTCGACGCACGAAGCGCAGAATCTCTCGTTTGACCAGCGTGTAGAAGCCAGTCGGGATCCCTGCCGCAGCAGCTGCGCGGTCGACAACGCTCATTGTCGACCTCCCTCAGCCGCTGGCTGTCCGCCATCGGGAGCCACCGGTTGTTCCTCACTGGGTTCCTCCGTCTCGTCGACTGAATCAGTAGCGCGCTCCTCGGGTGAGGCGTCGCTCTCGTCAGTGCGGGTCATCTCCACGAAGATTTCTTCGAGTGAGGTCCGGGCGATTTCGAGGTCGACAATCTCCAACCCGGCCCGGTCCAGTTCGCGGACGAGATCCGGCGCAACCAGTCCACCCTTGCGGGCGGTGATTGTCAACCGGTGGCCATCGAGGTCGACCGATTCGACCCGACTGTCGTCAGCCAACAGATCAGGTAGCGTTGCGGGCGGGTCCCGGAGTTCGACGATGATTCGGTCGGCACCGCGACCCTTGAGTTCTGTAGGGGTGGCGACCGCTCGAATCGATCCCGAATCCAAGATGGCGACCTCGTCACAGAGGCGTTCGGCCTCCTCGATGTAGTGGGTCGTCAGCAGGATTGTCGTCCCCTGCTCGTTGAGTTCGGTAACGAGATCCCACAGGTCCCGCCGGAGTTGGACGTCGACGCCCGCACTCGGCTCGTCGAGAATCAGCAGGTCCGGATCGGTAATCAGGGCGCGAGCCAGCAAAAACCGGCGTTTCATCCCGCCCGAAAGCCAGTCGAATCGAGTATCGCGCTTGTCGTAGATGCCGACCTGTTTGAGCACCTTGTCGGCGCGTGCTTTGGCCTCACTGGCCGGAATTCCGTGGTAGCCCGCCTTGTGCTCAAGCACCTCACGGATCGGGAAAAAGCGGTCGACGTTGAACTCCTGTGGCGCGAGGCCGATGGCGTTTCTGGCCTCCCGGTAGTCGTCTTCGACATCGTGGCCGAAGACGCGGGCGGTGCCGCCGGACTTTCTGACGAGCCCAACGAGCGTGTTGATAAACGTCGTTTTGCCCGCGCCGTTCGGGCCGAGCAGGCCAAAGAAACTCCCCTCGGGGACGGTCAGCGAGACCCCATCGAGGGCCGTCACATCCTCGTACTCTTTTGTGAGATCTTCGATTTCGAGGGCCGGCGTCGACTGGCTCATTCGGTCGCCTCCACTGGGTCGACAAACTCGGTTGCGTGGTCGATCAACTCAAAAATCTCCGTATCGGCCACGCTGTAGTAGCTCCATTTGCCCTCCTTGCGAGTGGTCACGAGCCCGGCGTCAGTCAAACATTTAAGTTGGGTTGCGACCGTCGACTGGGGAGCCTCGACGGCAGTCTGTAGCTCACAGACACAGCACTCGCCGTCACGCAGTGCCCACAGCAAGCGCAGCCGCAGGGGGTTCGAGAGCGCTGCACAGAGACTGCTCACCCGGTCGGCGACCGCAGCGTTGCCCGCCCGCTCGCGGAGCGCTGCCGCCTCCGCTTCGGGGTCGTCGTAGAGTCGAGTAAGGGAGTCCGGAAGCTCACCTGTCGACGCGGTAGACTCGGTCATATCGTAGTAGTCCAATATGAGCCAGCCGCCTAAATACTGCGTGGTCGGGCCGTATACTGGCAGTGTGTCACACTGCCACGAGAGGGACTACCAGTCAGTTACTCCAGATGGTGGTAGTCGAGTTCGTGGTGTTCGTCGAGCGCCGCTTGGACCGGTTTGCTGGGTTCGGCAACTGGCCGTCGACGGATCGCTATCCCTCGTTTGCCATCCGAGACGATGAGGCTCTCCCGGAACTGGTTGTCCATCTCGGGGTAGTCAGAGCGGTAGTGGGCACCCCGTGATTCGGTACGTTCGAGTGCGGTTCGAAGCGTTGCCTCGGCGACCGCTAGCGAAAAGCCGAGGTCGACGGCCAACTCGAAGGATCGCGTCGTCCGGTCGCCCTCGATCCGGAGTTCACTGATTCGGTCCCGAAGGGTTTCGAGTTCCGAGACCGCCTCCCGGAGTCCCGCTTCGTCTCGGATAATCCCGGCGTCTCGCCAGAGCAGTTCACCGAGATCATCGAGTAGTTCCTCGGCTGTCGTTGCTCCGTCGGCGGCTTCGAGCTGCGTGAGCCCAGCGAACTCCCGCTCGGCTTGGGCACGCATGCGGAGCGAAAGCTGCGTCTTGGTTTCGGTGATAACGTCGACATCGCCGGAGCCACCATCTGTAGCGAACCCACGCGGTTGGACTTCGGCGGCGATATGCTGACCGACCGGTTTGGCGACCGCCACGGTTTCGGCCAGCGAGTTGCCGCCAAGTCGGTTTGCACCGTGGACGCCCGCCGTGGACTCACCGACAGCATACAGCCCGTCGACGCCGGTTTCGCCAGTGTGCGGGTCGATGTCGACCCCACCCATCGTGTAGTGCGCGGTGGGCGCGACTTCCATCGGATCGCTCGTGATGTCGACGCCGAGATGCCCAAACCGGTCGACCATCCCCGGCAGTCGGTCCTGAATATAGTCGTCATCACGATGAGAAATGTCGAGATAGACGCCGCCATTGGCTGTGCCGCGGCCCTCGCGAATCTCTTGAGTGATCGCTCTGGCGACCACGTCACGGGCGTCGAGTTCCATCTGGTCCGGCGAGTAGCGCTCCATGAATCGCTCGTTTTCGGCGTTGTACAGTCGACCACCCTCACCACGAACGGCCTCGGTGACGAGTCGACCATCCCACTCTTCGCCGTAGCGGTCGCCGACCATCCCGGTGGGATGGAACTGGACGAACTCCATATCGAGGAGTTCCGCACCCGCATCAAGTGCGAGCGCCGGCCCGTCGCCGTTGTTTTCTTCGTCGCGTGAGGAGTGGCGGTTGTACATCGCACTTGAACCTCCGGCGGCGACGACGACCTGATCGGTGACGAAACAGAGGTTGTCGCCGGTTTCCATATCGAAGCCGACCGCGCCCTCCACGCGGTCGCCATCAGACAGCAGGCGGGTGATCATCACGTTCTCGCGGTAAGGGATCGACAGCGACTGGGCTTTGTCGACCAGTGTTTCGAGCATCGCTTCGCCGGTATGGTCGCCGACAAAACAGGTTCGCCGGAACGACTGGGCACCGAAATATCGCTGTTGGATCTGTCCGTCTTCGGTCCGGGCAAAGGGCATCCCCCAGTCGACGAGTTCACGAATCCGATTGGGCATCTCGCGGGCGACGAGTTCCACCGCGTGGGGGTCGTTGAGGAAGTGGCCCTCTCGAAGCGTGTCGGCGGCGTGAATTCGCCAGTCGTCTTCGGGGTCGCGGCTGCCGAGGGCGGCGTTGATCCCACCGGCGGCCCACGTCGTGTGAGCGTCGCCGTAATCGCGCTTGCCGATTACGAGCGGCTCGACTCCCTGCTCCTTGAGTTCGATAGCGACCCGTGCCCCGGCTGCACCGGCTCCAATGACGAGGACGGGGACGTGGATTTCCTCGTATTCGATATCGGTGGGAGTCGACTGAGCGTGGTCGGAAGCCGATGCGTCGCTGTAGATCGAACTGGTTGTATACTGGCTCATTGGAGGGGTGAAACGCCGAAACGCCTCTGTTAGTATATAAGGGATAGAGCCGCTTGAAGGCTTCGCGCGAGGGGAGTAGTCGACAACCAAATCCGTACTGTGTCGACTGAATCTTCGAGGGACGGCTCCCGTCAAGCTTCCCCAAAACACCGAAAAGGCAAGACAGTTATCGCCGCCGTGGGATGAACGGGTATGAGTCTGCTTGCCGAAGCCCGGGCGGTCATCGAGGCTGGCCCGGTCTGTGATAGCTGTGTCGGCCGGGTGTTCGCCGACCGGAGTTTCGGCCTCTCGAACGTCGACCGCGGCCGAAGCCTCCGAATCTCGCTTGCGCTCGATGACGACGAACCCTACGAATCAGTCGACCCCGTCGATTGTTGGGTGTGTGAGGGCGAGTGCGGCCGGTTCGACGAATGGGCCGAGCGCGCGGTCGACGCAGTTGGTGACCCCGAGTTTTCGACCTACCAAGTCGGCACGAAAACCCCGCCGCTGATCGAAGAAAACGACGAACTGCTCCGGATGGACGCCGGACTCGACGCCGACCGCGGCGAACTATTCAAATCCAATTTTAACCGCGAGGTCGGCAAGCGAATCGGCCAGCTTACTGATACCGAGGTCGAGTTCGGTCGACCGGACGTCCAGATCACCCTCGACATCGAAAACGACCGTGTCGAAACCAAAATCAATTCCGCCTTTATATACGGCCGCTACCGCAAACTGGAGCGGGATATTCCTCAGACCGAGTGGCCCTGCCGGGAGTGTCACGGGAGCGGCAGACAGGGCAAGCGCACCTGTGACCACTGCGACGGCGAGGGGTATCTCTACCCCGAGAGCGTTGAACAGCTATCTGCGCCCATCGTGATGGACGTGATGGACGGCACCGAGGCCACCTTCCACGGGGCGGGTCGAGAGGACGTCGACGCCCGCATGCTGGGCACTGGTCGACCGTTCGTGATCGAAGTTGAAGAGCCATACCGCCGGACTGTCGACACCGAACGACTGGAGGGCGATATCAATGCCTTCGCCGAGGGAAAAGTCGAAGTCGAAGGCTTGCGGCTGGCGAGCTACGAGATGGTCGAACGCGTCAAGGGACTCGACGCCTCGAAAACCTATCGCGCAGCCGTAGAGTTTGAGGAGGATGTGACCGAGAGCGACCTGCAGGCGGCCATCGAGGAACTCGATGGGTCGACTATCGAGCAGTACACGCCCGAGCGCGTCGACCACCGCCGCGCAGGCCTGACTCGTGTTCGAGAGGTCTATTCAGCCAGTGCTGAATTTGAGGACCTTACTCACGCCACAGTCGAGATCCACGGCGAGGGTGGCCTGTATATCAAGGAACTCATCTCGGGCGACAACGACCGCACCGAGCCAAGCCTTGCGGGACTGCTGGGTATTCCAGCAGTCGTCACGGCTCTTGATGTGACGGCTGTCGAAGGCATCGACGAACCGTTCGAGGACGAGGATTTCTTTTTATAAGCAATGACCGAGTTCCGGATCGGCGTCGACGAGGCGGGCAAAGGCCCCGTGTTGGGACCGATGGTCGCGGCCGCAGTCCGTGCGGCACCGAGCGATCTCCCCGACGGACTCGCGGATTCCAAACGCCTCACCGCCACAAAACGGGAGTCGCTGGCCGAGCGGCTTCGAGCCACTGAGGACGTCGACATCGGAATTGGCGTCATCACGGTTGCGGAGATCGACGATCCGGAGAGCGATATGAACAGTCTCACCGTTGCTGCGCAGGTTCGGGCGATTGCGGCAATCGCACAAAGTGACGACAACGCCATCGTCGACGCCGGCGACGTCTCGGAATCACGCTTTGCCCGCCGGGTCACGGAGGGCGTTGCTGGAGAGGGGATCGAGATCGAACTGACTGCCGAGCATGGAGCCGACGACAGCTACCAGTTGGCCGCAGCCGCAAGTGTGATCGCAAAAGTCGACCGTGATAGCCGCATCGCCACGATTGGGGCCGAGTACGCCCAGCCGGTCGGCAGTGGCTATCCCAGCGATTCGACCACGCGAGACTTTTTGGCGGGCTATGTCGACCACCATGGAGAGCTTCCGGCCTGCGCTCGGCGGTCGTGGTCGACGTGTGAAGACGTGCTCGCCGCGGCTGAACAGGCCGCACTCGGCGATTTCTGAATTTGGGCCGGTTCTCTTAGTCGACCTTTTGACGCGCTGTGTCAGCGGCGTCGGTTTCGGTCGGCTCGTCGGGTTTGGGGAGTCGACGGATCGTAACGAACCCGACCAGCATCGCCGCAATCCCGAGGACGACCAAGAGGGAGGCGGACTCGCCCGTGTTGTTTCCGGCCGCCAACAGCAGTGCCAGCGCGCCGACAGCGACAGCACACACCCCGAAGACGGCCTTCGAGAGTGCTGCCGCCAGTTGTCCGACCGCCCGTCGAACGCTGCTCGTGGCAGCGTCGTCTGCCCGTGAGTCGGATGCCATCTGTCTCCCCTTTTATTACCAGATACAAAACTCATCGGTTCGGTCAGACGACCGTCAGACAGCGTCGACAACTGACAACAAAAATAGCCGAGTGAACAGCCCGCTTAGCGGTCGGTCATCAGATACCGCAGGATGTCACCGTAGGCCGGGCGGGTGATCAGCACCCCGACGAGCACGCCGAGGATCGTGAAGATCGCAAACCCACGGAGATCACCGAGCGACAGCACTGCCAGCGGTGACATCGCAAGGATCGTCGTTGCGGCGGCGACACCGATCACCCAGAAGGCGCGTTTGAACCGCGAATCGAAGACCTTCTGACTGGAGACATCGCCCTCCGCCATCACCTCGTCGGCGATGATGATCAGGTCGTCGACACCCGTACCGATCACCGCAATGAAACCAGCGATCACTGCTAGATCCAGTGGATAGCCCAGATAGGCCGCAAAGCCGAGCAGGATCACCACCTCCGAGAAGGCAGTGACGATCATCGGCAGGGCGACTTTCGGCTCGCGGTAGCGCAGGAAGACGACTCCTGCGACCGCCAACACCGAGAGGATCCCGACAATAAGCGAGTTGGCCCGGAAGTTCTCACCCTGTGTCGGCGAGATGAACGAGGTCGTCCCGCCGTCGATATCGAGGTTGGCCGGGAGCGCACCGGCACGCAGGTTGATCGCCACGCGCTGGGCCTCCTCGAAGGAGGTCGTCGTCAGGATGAAGCTCGAATCCTTCGCCCACTCGCCGTTTGCGATGCTCTGTGCGAGGCTGGGGTCCATCCCGAAGGCGTTGACGACCTCATCGTCGACGACCAACAGGAGACATGGCTCGGTCGACTCGGGGTTCTGGTTGTATGTGCACCGAGAGCCGCCCTCTCCTGCAAGCCCGGTTTCGACGGCCGTCTGCCGGAACTGGTCGGCGGAGCTCTGGCGCACCGTTACCGGCACGTGTGGCCCGCGTCGGTCGTCTTGGGTTGCAGTACTGACACTCTGGAAGTCATCACCCGTGAGCACGGCCCGCTCGGTGACGTACTCCCCACCGTCGTTTTGATGATAGATGTCGACCCGAACGTTCCCGCGTTCCTCGATCAGCGAAATGACGTCCTGTCGATCCTGTCCGGGGACTTCGATGAGCATGAAGAACTCACCGGCGGCACTGGAGACCTGTTGGACGGTACTCCCGGAGAGTCCGGCCTGATTGACTTTCCCGGAGAGCACTGCAATCGCCTCGTCGCGGGTGGCCTGTGTGACCCCATCGCGGATTTCACCGTACTCGTAGCCTGCGGCGTCCATCGCCGTAGCGAACTGTGACTCGGTAATATCGGGGTTGACCATCTCGACAGTCGCGGCCGTTTCGGGACCGCCCTGTCGGGTAATCACATCAGTCGTATCCGTGTCGGGGAGCTCTCCTGCGACCGCGGCCGCGACCTGGGCCCGGCTATCGTCACCGAACTCGACGTTCTCGGCGGTCATGCCGATCAGTGGCGCTCTGATCCGCGTCCCACCGGCCAGATCAAGGCCGAACTTGAGGTTGGTGAGGCTGTCTGCCTGCTCGGACTGGTTGCCGAACTCCTCCTCGCCGCCGCCAAGCGCCGGCGAGACCAGCGCGACCGTCGACAGTATCACAACGATGACCAGCAATGTGATCCGCCAGTTGGATTTGATTCGGTCGATCATCGTTTGACCCCCTTGTGAACGTGCCAGCGAAGCAGACTCACGTTGAGCAGATAGGTGTTCATCAGGTCAGCCATCAGTCCGAGCACCAAGATCAGTCCAATCGCGGTCATGATCTGAATGCCAAACATGTAGGCCAGCACAGTCATCACGGCCATCGCCGCAATCGAGGTGACCGTCATTGTCACACCGGTCCGCATCGCCCGGCGCGTCGACTCGTAGAAGTCCCCCGACCGACGGAGGACGCTGTTGTTCAGCAGAATATCCGAGTCGACGCTGTAACCGATCAACATCAGGAGTGCCGCAATCGTCCCGAGCGTGAGATCGATTCCAAGCAAGTTCATCATCGCAAGCGGAATGATCACGTCCGAAAACGCCGAGATGACGACTGCAATCGATGGTACAAAGGATCGGAACATCAGAAAGATCAGCAGACTCATGCCGACGAAGGCGACGACGACACCGCCGAGGGCGAGCAGTCCAGTATCGGTGCCGAAACTCGGCGATACCGAGTCAATCGTCCGTATGTTGAAGCCCGCCGCATTCGCCTCCTGTTCTAACTGTGTGGTCGCGGCCTCACCGCTCGCAAACGTCACGACGAACGAGCCGTCGACGGCGACCTGCTGGACCGACTCAGGAGACGCCGAAAACGCCTCGTCGATCTGCTGGCGAGGGTTCTCGCCGGGCGCGTCGATTCGTAGCTCAGTCCCACCTGTAAATTCGAGGCCCATATTTGCCGGGGCACCCGTCACCACGTACCAGCCGACAATCACGAGCAGTGCTATTGCCAGCAACGCCAGCGGCACCGCCACGAGTTGTCGGTTCGTGTACCGGGTGTAGTCGACCTCCGGTACCGCTATCTCTACCATACGGTTTCGTCTGACTCAGCCTTGAATAAGCCTTCTTGTTGACCAATGTGTAGGCGCACATATGTAAATTATCTGTTTATAAGTGGTTGGAGAGAAAATACGAATCAGACATCGAGTCAAACCAATGATGACGTCCCATTGACTAAAATTATGGAATGTCCCATGTGTGGCTATCTGGGCCTTCCCCGAGTGATCGATACCACTCGTTCGTCACGCATAACAGCATAACTCCAGCAACACTCGCCCCGACAGATAGACAGGTGGATGTCTCATGTGCTTAGTTCGGCTCTGTAGTTTCGGTATACGGCGGTCGATTTCATGGAAATCGGACGCTCCGTCGAAGGTTGTAGACAGCCGCTTTGAGCACCATTTCTCGGAACTCTAAGTGCCAACTTCGCGCACGCACGGCGGAGCCGAGCGTGCGCTTGATCGATGAGAAGACGGTTTCAGACATCGAGCGTTGGTGATACCGATCACTGTCCATGCGGGCGTTGTGAGCGTGATCGAGCGAAGAATAGATTCGATGCTTGATCAGGGGACGAACACCGTATCCACGGAGTTCGTCTCTGAAGGCTTTCGAGTCATAGCCACGGTCTGCAGCCAACGAACGCAGGTCGGCCGCATTCCTGCGGGCGACCTGCGGGCCAATCTTTGCGTCGTGCTTCTTTGTCGTTGTGCAGTGGATGTCGGTGATGTACAGCGTTTCGACATCCACCAAGGCGGTGACTTTCAACGCACGAACGCGGTAGGAGGTGCGGTTGGCGTAGTGTCTGCTGGGCTGATCGCGGTCGAAGCCTGTTGCATCGATAGAGGCGTGACCTGTGCGTTTCTCGGCTGAACGGCCGAGAAACGCACGCCACGTCTTCATCGAGATCCGGCCAAACCAGGTGCGGAGAACGGTGTAGTGAGGGAGTCTTGTGAGACCAATTTCTTCGAGGATGCCGGGCATTTCGCTGAGCAAATCAATCGTTCCACGATATGATTTGCCCAGCTCGATACGGAGTGCATGGAGCGTGAGCATCGCCCATTCAGCGAACCCGCGACCCCCACGGGGGTCGGCGGGTTCGTCGGGGTTAGCGACAACTAGTTTAGCTTTCGTGACTGCAGTACGGGTGAGGAGACGGATTTCCGATATCAAACTGATCTGTCTCTTCGCTTTCTACAGCAATAAAGGAGCTTTTGCCGTTACGTCTAGCGAAACTACAGAGCCCTTAGTTCTCCACCTCTTCGAGAGTCAGTAACACACGCATAGAGAACTCATCAGCGGTCATCTCACCAGCATTGTACGATTCAGCCCATTCAGTTTCGGCATACCAAGAGGCTGTTTCACTATCGTCGACAGGATCAAGTGCAGTAACTTCCATTCGATCTGTCGTGACACCTTGGTCGATGGCACCAGCATAGACACCTGTTATGGTCCCCATATCTTCGACCACTTGTTGCTCTGTCGTCCCTGTTGAATAGTATTCGACAGAAAGAATGTTTTCCTCCTCATCGATTTCGACGGTCTGTAATTCGATCCCTTGGTCTTCGATAACCGTCTCAAAGAGAACTAAGATTTGCTCTTCTGAGAGCTCATCATCAGTTTGCTGTGTTAAGGGCAACTGGTCTGTTGGCGTACTTGCTGTTACACCATTTACTGCAACCGACAGTATACAGAGGATGACAAACGAACCAATAGCGAGTATTCGTAGGCCTTGTACCGTTTCATGCCATCTCAACGTCGTATGTTCTGCATCGTCTTTTTTTGATCGGATCTTGTGAGACATACACTATCACATACATAGTAATCATGACTAACTCTTGTTACCACTTGCACAGTGAACAACTTGAGAAATCGTTCATGCGGATGCAAATGTACCGTTCCACTGTGGGTGGCATCAGGATGACGACCACGATGCCCTCGGCGAGGCACAGTTTTAGTACGAGACTGCTTCGATGGAGACACCACACAATAAAATAGTCGTATTTGAGACATAAGCCCTCCAAAACTACTCTGTGAATGCTGTACTGATTTCTTTGAGACAGTGATCCCAAATATACCACTGACCTCTCACCCAACGGAGTTCTGTGAGAGCGAAACCGTTTCACTTCTGTGAGATGTATATTCGATGATGACTGACGTTTTAGACCGAGTCAAGCGTCCACTACTGTACGTATTGGGTCCGGCGTTTGTCGTCGCAGGCGTGTTGCATTTCGTCGTGCCGGAGTTGTATGTCCAAATCATCCCACCGATCTTTCCGGCACCACTTTTCCTCGTCTATCTGTCTGGAGTTGCCGAAATCGCCGTTGGGATCGGCCTCTTGATTCCCCGCACGCAACAGCTCGCAGCGTGGTCGACAGTCGCATTATTGATAGCAATCTTTCCAGCCAACGTCTATATGGCCACCCACGGGGTCGTCATCGACGGGATGCCGGGTGGTGGCAACCCCTCCGAGTTGGTTCGGTGGGGTCGACTCCCACTGCAGGGCGTGTTGATTCTGTGGGCACTCTGGTATACTCGATGAGCTTCCGTATTGGAGTAGATGGGCGAGAACACCTCCGGCAGCGAGGACGTTACCGAAGGTCCGATCTGAGCTGGTCGACCTCACCGCGGTAGATGATGCCGCGTTCCGCATCGAGTGTCACCATCTCCCCATCACTGATCTCACCGGTCAGATCCCCACTGGTGATCGTCGGGATATCCTGGTCGCGTGCCACAGTCCGGACCGTACTTGCCAGCTCACCGTGACAGTCGACGATTCCCGCGATGCCCTCCAGATCACCGCTCAACTCTCCGTCGAACTCCATTGGAACTCCGACGATAGCGCCCTCGGGGATCTCCGAGAGATCGCCGGAGTCGACCCAGTGGAACGCACCGACAGCCACGCCGTCGACAACCGACTCGCCGGAGCCAATCGTCTCCGCGGCGACGTGGATTTTCAGCGTGTTCGACGAACTCGTACTGTCGAGTTCGGTCATCATTCCCGAGAGGACGACGACCGTATCACCGCTGTCGACGGCCTCCGTTTCGAGTCCCGTCTGGACCGCGTTTTCGATGACGGCACTCGCGCCCTCCGAGGTGTAGGGCGTTGTCTCGGAGATGATACCCCACGACAGGGCCAGCCTGCGGCGGACCTCGTCGCTCGGCGTCGACCCGACGATGGGAACCGACGGGCGGAACTTGGATACTTTTTGTGCCGTGTAGCCGGATTCGCTCGCCGCAACGATGGCATCCGCGTCGATATCGCGGACGAGGTATCTGGCCGACCGGGCCAACGCATCCGTCTGTGGCACGTCGGCCTCCGGGACGTTCTGTTCGACGATTTCGTTGTACTCGTCGCTCCGTTCGACATCCCGAACGATCCGATCCATCGTCTCGACGACGAGCGGCGGATGGGCACCCATCGCTGTTTCGCCCGACAGCATCACTGCGTCAGTGCCATCCAGAACCGCGTTGGCCACGTCGGAGGCTTCGGCGCGGGTCGGTCGACGGTTTTCGGTCATCGAGTCGAGCATCTCCGTCGCCGTGATGACCGGCACACCGGCGTTCCGACATTTGTTGATGATTCGTTTCTGGGTCATCGGCACGTCTTCGAGCGGCATCTCGACGCCGAGGTCGCCGCGGGCGACCATCACGCCGTAGGCCGCATCGATGATGCTATCGATGTTGTCGACCGCGACATCTCGCTCGATTTTCGCGATAATTGGAATGTCCGCCCCCAACTCCTCCAGCGCATCGCTGATCTCGTAGATGAACTCGCCGTCCCGAACGAACGAGGCGGCGACGAAATCAACCTCCTTGTCGGCGGCCACTTCGAGTTCGCGCCGGTCTTGTTCGGTGACGGTAGGCAACCCGAGTTCGACACCCGGCACGTTGACGCCTTTTCGCCCGCCGAGTTCGCCACCGTTCCCGACTGTTACAGTGACCGAATCCTCATCGACGGATTGGACTGTCGTCTCGATACGGCCATCGTCGAGCAGGATCCGATCACCCGGTTCGACGGCGGTCAGACTGTGTGAGACCCCCACCTCTTGGGGGGTTGCCTCTTGGCCTTCGACAAACCGGACGGTAGAGCCTGCTTCGAGCCGGATTTTCTCCTCGATTGGGGCGGTTCGAATCTCGGGACCGGGCAGGTCGTGCATCACTGCGACCGGCCGGTCGGTTTTTGCGTCGACTTCGCGGACCCTGTCGATCACCGTACGACGCTGGTCGGGCGTACCGTGGCTCGCGTTCATCCGAGCGACCGACATGCCAGCCTCTGCGAGTGCTTCGAGTGTCTCCGGTGAATCCGATTTCGGGCCAATCGTACAGACGATCTTTGCGTTTCGCATTAGTAGGTCTCCCCTGCTACTCGGCTGTGTGTGAGTTGCTGTCTATCCACATTGTAACAGTCGATTGGCACATATAAAAATCGAATAGGCTATTTCAAAAAATGTTGAATTAAATTACTGGTTCTGTACCACCGAATATGTCTTTATAATTGCTCTGCAGTCGACAGACCATTTATAATCACGTCTGTAGCCATGCCCTATTCACGGGACTCGTGAATACAATCTCGACTACAATGGCCTTCCATCGGGCAACTGCCCGCGAGCCTGCAACCCTGCTTGGAAGCGCTCGATCACGTCGGACTCGTGGGTTTCACACGCTAACACAGCAGCCACTCCGTGCCCGATTTGAACGACGGGATGCTCAAGCGTTTGGTCGGCCCGTCGACAGCCCGGACACTGGATCCCACCGGCTGGACGGTGCGACAGCAGTTTCGCAGTCTCGTCGGCCGTGAGCCCACAGAGCAGGCGAAACTGTTCGAGATGCACCTCACAGCCGACAACCGGGACCGTAAGGGAGTCGACCAGCAAAAACGAGACGGCATCACGTCCAGTAGCGTCCAACGCAGCCTGACAATCCGGACACGATGGGCTTGGCCCGACTGGCCCGCCGTTTGAATCCTCCGAGACCATAGCGTCCCATTAGATGGCCGATACGTAAGTGATGGTGTCGACGCTGGATTCCAGTTCTCGAATAGCGACAGGACCGATTACAGTGGCCCATCGACATGCAACTGTCGACGCGTCTCCAGCCCGGTCTCGAAGCGGTCGATCAGTTCGGTCTCGTGGGTTGTACACGCAAAGACACCGGCGACCCCGTCTTCGACTTGAATGACCGGATGCTCATGCGTATTGTGGGCGCGTCGACAGCCCGGACACTGGATGCCACCGGCCGGATAATGCGACAGGAGCTTCGCCGCATCGTCGGTCGTGTGGTCACAAATCGCGCGGAACTGTTCAAGATGCTCATCACAGCCGACAACCGGCACCGTAAGTGTCGCTACCAGCAGAAACGAGACCGCGTGTCGACCGGCAGATTGCAGTGCAGCCTGACAGTCCGAACACGTCGGGCCAGAAACGACTGGCGTCGCTGGTCCGTTTTCTGATCCCATAGGATACTGTCGTAATCGTGTGGCTGACAAGTAAGTGATTGGGTTCGGGCTGGTGTCGACGAGTCGTTCTCCAGAACAACGTTTGAATGTTACCCCGCGCACGGTGGCGCGGGGAATCCTGCTCTCACGAGGGCAGACTTCCTGTTTCTAAGACGTGACTTGCAGACACACGCTGGAAACCAGCGGTGTCCGTAGCGGTCACAGTCTCCACAGGCGTTGATTCGGGCCATCCCAACCCTAACTCAGAAAACCCTCTCTGCAAGACGTTCATCGCCGCGTTTGCGTCCCTGTCCGTCTTGAACCCACACGACGGACACAAATGTTCCCTGACCCAGATAGGCTTCGGGGTCTCCACACCACACGACGCGCATTCTTTCGTCGTCCCTCTTGCTTCGACCTGTTTGACGTGACAGCCGTACAGGTCGCCTTTGTATTCGAGGAGGGTGATGAACTGTCTCCACGCCGCATCCTGCTTGTTGCAAGCGTTCCCGTCGCCCTGAAGCATACTTTGGACGTTCAGGTCTTCTACGAACACGGCGTCGTACTCACGGACGAGCCACGTCGTAATCTTGTGCTGGTAGTCCAGCACCTTCCGACGAATATGGCGTTTGACGTTAGCAACTTCGACTCGTTGTTTCTCGTAGTTGTTCGAGCCTTTCTCCTTGCTAGACAATTTGCGTTGTTCGCGGCGCAGACGCTCGTAATCGTCTTCAAGGTCAAGCCAATCCACGGTTTTGCCATCGGTGGTGTGGATGTAGTTCTGGATGCCGAGGTCAATCCCGACGCTGTTGCTTGTATCAAGTGAATCAACGTTGGGTTTCTCGGGTAGGTTGGCGTCGTCGGTTTCCAGTCCGAAGGAGACGAACCATTCACCGGTTGTCTCCTTCTTGAACGTGACCTCTTTGATGTTGGCGCGGTCAGGAAGTGGGCGCGAATACCGGATTTTCACCCAGCCGATTTTGCTGAATCGAACGTAGGCGTACTTGTCGTGGCCCCTCTTTTCATCGAGGTCGAAACCAGACTGGTTGTACGTCACGCTCCGGTATTCAGTGGGTGCTTGCCGTTTGAGCCGACCAACGTTGTATCCTTTCTCTTTCTTTTTACGAAGGTTTGAGAGGTTGCGGTGGAAGCGAGCGACGGTGGCTTGTGCGGCCTTCGAGTGCATTTCACTGAACACTGACCACGTTCGTTTCCACTCAGGAAGTTTGTTGTTCTGGTCGTACTCACTCGGTTTGTCGTCCTCGGGACTGTTCGTGTAGTCCCATCGGACGTGGTTGTAGAGCTGGCGATGAACGTCTATATGTTGTTCCAGTTCAGCCGCTACCTCTTGTGTTGGGTAAGCGTGGTAGCGGTGACTGTATTCCATCTCTGTCTCTTGATTACAGATGTGTTCACTTAATGATTTGTATCACGAGTTGTCGGCTTCATCCCCGACCACGGTGGGTCGGGGTATTCGCCTCGCTAACCAGTATAAAAACGCGGCTGACCAGCGATATGTCGACCGAACACTCAGTCTCATGTTTAGTTGGTGTTGCATGATAGATAATACCATAGATTTGATGACAGTACGTTCTCAGTCGACACTCAGCCGCGCGTGGCGACCAGCGGTTCCGGTCGCGTCTCGGCCATTGGAATCGTGAACTGGACTGTCGTTTCCCCGGCTTCGGATTCGATCCAGATCTCTCCCTGATGTCGGTCGACGACGAGTTCACACACTGCCAGCCCGACGCCGGGACCGTCGGTAGCCTCGCCTGCATCTCCGAAGATGCGAAACAGTTTCTCGGTATCACTCGCAATACGATCCAAGCCGTCGTCCACGACGCTGAATCGGTACTCGTCGTCGCCCCGGATTGCGGACACTCGGATTTCGCTGACGTCGGTTCCATGTTCGAGTGCGTTTCCCAGCAGCTGTTCGAACACTGCTTCGAGCTGTGTGGCGTCGCCTTCGACTGTCGGCAGGTTCTCAGTCTTCACGGTGACGTCTGCATCCCGAAGCTGTGGCTCCAGTGTGTCTACAACGTCGGTGACGACTGCAGCGGTGTCGACAGTCTCGACTGTCATCTCCTGTGCGGTTGTTTCGTAGTAGTTCTGGAGGGCGTCGATCATCGCGAGCATCTCGCGGGCTCCGTCTTCGGCGAACTCCAGATACTCCGCGGTCGACTCGCCGTCGTCCGGTTCGGATGCCAGCAAGTCGACGTAGGTGGCGACCATTCGGGCGGGCTCTTGGAGGTCGTGTGCGGCGACGTAGGCGAACTCCTGTAACTGCTCGTTGGACTGGTCGAGTTTGTCGACAGTCCATTCCAGTTGCTGGGTGGTCGACCGAAGTTCACTGACTGTCCGGTCGCGTCGGACCCTCTCCAGCCCGAGAAAGACGCCCGCGATACCACCGGCAACGGCCACGAAGGTAGCCTGAAACACGATGGCCTCGAAGGGGAGATCCGCCTCCGGCGTCAGATACTGGTGGAACGCATATCCACTGGAGGCCACGGCTGCGACCGCGTACACGGCAGTTGCTCGAAGCCCGACCACGAGAGACTCGGCTCTCGACTCGGTCTCGGTGAGCGCGTAGTACACCGACCCACAGAGCGCCAGTGACAGCGCCAACAGTGACCACTGGCCCAGAATCGTCGGCAGGAGTGGAGCCTCGTGGGTCAGGATGTGGTAGATCGAGATTGACACTGAGAGCGTCGACAGCCCGACAAGCAGTGGCGTCCCTACCCACTGTGCCCTCTCTCGTGACATGGCAAATCATTACAACAGACTGTGTTATATCTGGTGTCCCACGTGAGGCAGCTACACAGGTCCCCACCGATCAACTGTCACCCGGATCGAGTTTATAACACAACTAGCGAAACTCATCAAATCCACTCCAGCAGGTAGCCATCGCGCGTCGACTCAATGGGAACACCGTTTTCACCGAAATAAACACGGATTTCTCCAAACCACTAACTGCTGTACTGGGGCCGATTGCCCAGCTTCGGGGCTATCGGGGTGCCTACGGTAGATCTATGCAAGATGCCTTCTGGGAGCGGCATGTCGAGCAGCCTGAGAGATAGGCGTAGTATTTAAACCGAGTCGACGAAGCCGTCGCTCACTGGTATAGAAGTGAGAACGTCATCAGCTACGGTCAGGCTCAGTGTGCGGTTAGACCGCATGGTTATCGAAACCTGACCGGCAGCATGACGTTCGCATATAGACATGGCGTCGTCGGTCGTATATACGTGTTGATCGAACTGTGTGGTAGCCGACCCATCTCTGCGGCGTGGACGGTGAATCACTCAACGATATCTACCTGTCGACGAACATGACTGCGGGACCATCTTTTTGCGTCTCGACACCCAATGCTGTATCCCTCATGACTACCGCTTCCTTCCAATCGGTAAACAAAATCAGCATCGTCTCGACCCTCGTCGACGCCGCCCTCGCGTTCGCTCGTGGTCGACCAAAGAGTGGACTCGTCCTCCTCGGAGCCGCCGTGCTGTCGTCTCGTATTCCCGGGATCGGAACCGCAACGTCGCTGCTGCTTCGGCTTATTCGGCGATTTCGATAACGCAACACTCCAATGGTCGACATCAGTGGCCATTTGGGTATGACACTGCTGTGGCTGGCTCCGACGTGGCTTGTGTTCGACCAGACAAAACCCGCAGCAACGTTCGTACTCGCAGGGCTCCCGTTCGGGCTCGGACCGGATCTGGATCTCGTTTTCAGTCGACTCTTTCGGACGATCAGACATCACGGGATCTTCCATACGGTCCTCGCGGTGACGGTTCTCGCTACGATTGTCGGGCCAGTTGTCGGGACACTCCTTGAGAGAGTGGTTGGGGGGAGCGATTGGTTCCGAATCGAGGAGACACGTGACAGCTATCGCTTCGGTTTCTTCGCTGTCTGGATCGCCGGACTCAGCCACATTTTTGCGGATATGCTGTCGGCCCCCGACATCGCCCAAGCGGTCGAGCCGTTCTGGCCACTGTATTTCGAATCAATCAGCTTCGATCTCGTCTGGTACAACGCGGCGTGGTTCAACTGGGGGTTACTCGCCGCCGGGATTTTCGTCAACGTGGGACTGTTTGTTTACAAAAGAGACAGCAGTCAGATAGCAGCGGTCACCAACAGCGACTAACTACGGCAGATATCGAATGCTCACCACGCCGGGTTCGGACCGAATTTCGACGCGGTTGACACCCAGTCGCGCCGCCCGCGACAGCGTTCCCTCGCGGTCGTCGACGATATCTGCAACTGCCTCGGTGGTCCCGTCTTCAGGAACGGTCACCACGTGAATTTCACCGATTCCCGCCCGTGGCTCTCGTGTGAGCTCGCCGACCGGCTGGTCGGCCGCCAGCTCTCGTTCTTGGACCGTCGGCGGCTCCTCGCTTTCCTCGATTAAGAGGGGTCTGCGTTCTTCGATGTCGACCAACTGCCACGACAGCTCAAGCGGTGGGGCCGGCGCGACAGTGCCCTCGATAGCGTCGTCGACGTCGACGCCGGGGTTCGAGGCCAGCGTGTGGACCTGTCCGTCGTGGACGTCTTTCACCACCGCCGACTCGTCGTCGGCGTGGGTTACGAGAAACGTGCTTTCTTTTTGTTCGTCGTCAGTCATACAGGATGGTTGTGGTGGAGGGCTTTCGGCGTTTCGTCATCTGGCTGCGTATTCTGCTGCTGTACCCAGCGCTCAGCGCGACAGCAGGTAGTGACCGAGAGCCATCACGCCCATCATAATGGCTGGCGGGCCAACTGCGGCAATCTGCGGCAGGAGATAGAGGATGTTTACAATCGGGCCAAAGAGGCCACTGGCGGGGTCACGGCAGATCTGCTCGCCATCGAGTTCGAAACACTCCGGAATCGAGATGATGGCGGCGACGTAGATCGACAGCAGGAAGCCGACGCCCAGCAGTGCCATGATTGTGTCGTACCGCGGGTGGTACGAAAATCCCCGACGGTGTTTGCGAGCGACGAGCAGAATTGGCGCGAGCAGCGGCCCGGCCGCAAAGAGGCCAACAACCGCAATGAACGTCCGTGAGAGCGTCAGCGAGCCGCCGGGACTGCTGGCTGTCTGGCCGATCCAGACCACCAGACTGAGCGTAAACAGGCCGCCGATGAAGATTGCTCCAAGCGCGCCGAAGATGACGTACAGTTTGAAGATGCGCGAGTCGCCGTGTCTGAACGCGTAGGGAAACGCGCCGAACAGGCCGCGATAGCCATCTGCCATTGGTGGCGATAGGTGGTCACCGAAATTAAACATCGTGGATCACTGTTTGTGGTTCAGAACGACAGTCGACTGGTTAGACAGACGGTAACGACTTTACGGTAGCCGAACGGGCATATGCGTATGTATCTGGATATTGGAAACGTGTTGAATACCAGTCCCGGCATCACCGAGCAAACGCTGGACCGCCTCGACGACCGCGTGGCCATCGCCCACGACCGAATCGAGGAGGGTCGAGAGGCCGAGGAACACGGCTACGCCGCCCTCAACCTCCCCCAGACCGTCGACACTGACGAAATCAGATCCGCACTCGAACCGTTCGGAACTCCCGAAGCCGTCCTCACGGTCGGGATCGGTGGCAGCGCCCTCGGCGCGGCCACCATCTCCGACGCCCTCGCCGACCAGACCGACGTCGAGGCCCACTTCCTCGATAACGTCGACCCCGAAGACACCGCGGCGCTCCTCGACTCACTCCCTCTCGACGAAACGGTTCTCAACGTCGTTTCTCGCTCCGGCACAACCGCCGAAACACTGGCGAACTTCCTCGTCGTCCGTGAGGCGATGGAGGATGCAGGCGTCGACTGGACCGAACAGACCTTCGTCACGACTGGCGACGAGGGCAACCTACGGAATCTGGCCGACAAACACGACCTCCCGTCGCTCAGAGTCCCCGATGGTGTTCCGGGTCGGTTTTCGGCACTGTCGACTGTCGGCCTCGCTTGCGGCGCACTACAGGGTATCGACATCGAAGGCGTCGTCGAAGGGGCCCGAAGCGAGATGGACAAGCTGTCGGGGTCCTTGGAGGACTCACCGGGGTATGCCTACGGCGCGGTTGCCTACGCGCTGGCCGAGCGCGGTGCGCTGACCAACGCGATGATGCCGTATGCCGAATCCCTCGAATACTTCGCCGAATGGTTCGCCCAACTGTGGGCCGAGAGCCTCGGCAAGGAAGGGCTGGGCCAGACTCCCGCCCGCGCACTCGGCGCGACCGACCAGCACTCCCAACTCCAGCTCTACCGCGCTGGCCCACGCGACAAACTCGTCACCCTCGTGCGACCCCGCGAGCGCGAGGATATTGACATTCCAGAAACTGATCTCGAAGGCCTGTCGTATCTCGGCGGCGCTGGACTCGGCGACCTCTTGGATGCCGAGTTCGAGGCCACCGAGGCCAGTCTCGCCGCGGAGGACCGACCGAATATCCGAATCGAAGTCGACGCGGTCGACGCACATGGCATCGGCGAACTGATGTACGCGATGGAGGCCGCCACCGTGATGTATGGCGAACTCGCCGGGGTGTCGACGTTCACCCAGCCAGCAGTCGAATGGGGCAAAAAGGCCGCCCGCGGCCTACTCGGCGGCGGCGAGTTCGAGGAGGCCGACGCCGTGGCCGACAAACGCGAGTTCACCATCGAGTAACTCGGCCCACACATCTCACAAACAGGCGTCGAGCCGGGTATTCATAACAACTTATTTATGCTGCTCACAGTGATATTGCTGGAACTCCAATGACCCGACTCGAATACGCATGACTGGGCCAAGAGTTCGGGATGAGAGACGGGCGGCCGTCCCGCTGGAGACGACGTTTCTGTTCGCATTCGTTGTGATTATCGGCCTGATCGTTGGCGCGGTCGCGTTCGGCTACATCGATCTGGTTGGCCAGTCGACGACAGTGCCTGTGGACGACGGCGAGTGCAGCTACTCGCTGGAGTTCGACCCCCGCGATGTGGCCGAATTCGCCGAAGACAGAGCCGCAAACGAACGGTATACTGACGGCACATTCCCCTGTGTGCTGTGGCTCGATGCCTCACAGAGCCGTGGGTTCGCTCCCGGCGAGCCCGTCACGAGGTGGCAGGACAAAAGCAGCAACGGCTTCGCAGCGACGCCAACCGACGAGGCTCCCGAGTGGGCGGTCGTCGACGGCGTTGAGGCAGTCCGGTTCTCTGGGAGCTCACACACCGCACTGACGATCGACGCGACGCCGGATGCAATGTCGGTACGCAACGACTCCGGACTGACGGTGACGATGTTGGTGTATGTGGTCGACAAGAATCACCGAGACGGCGGCCTGTACGCGATTGGCGCAGCCGATGGAGCCGACTCGGCCATCGAGATACGGCAGTCCGACGAGCCACGAGAAAGCTCCCGGGCGGATGAGTGGCACGCCGATCCCGGCCCGGCAGCCAAAATAACGACCGACGGCGAGTGGGCGATCATCACCCATACGACCGATGGCGAGCGCGGCACCGTCTTTATAAATGGTGAGAACCGCGGCTCGGATGGAGATGGTGTCGCCGAACTCGGGAGTGAGGTGCGGATCGGTGCGGCCGGATCGAGTCGGGCATTCAACGGCTACGTCGCCGAATACTTTGTCAGCAACGAACAGTTGTCGACGGCCAATCGGAATATCGTCGAGTGTGCAATGGACGCCAAACACGACTCGGTCGTCGATCTCGATGCCTGCTGATTACTGGGTCTGTGTCGGTACCTCGACCGTGGTCTCGATGTCGACCTCGTCCGCGAGTTCGTCCAAAAAATCACCTTTGATCTCTGAAACCCTCGTTTCGATTTCGGCGACCAAGGGCGGCTCGAACTCCCTTCGGACGCGGTCGAGTCGCTCGGTTTCGGTCTCGATCCGGTCCCGGAGATAGCGCGCCCCGCGACCGCTCTCGTCGGGGTCGGGCGCAGGCGTCAGTTTGTTGGCGACGAGGCCACGCACTGCCAATCCCTTCTGGTCGAGTTGACTGATGGCACGGGCCGTCTCGTTGACCGAGAGTTCGTCGGGGTTCAACACGAGAAAGAAGGCAGCGTCCTCCCGGAGGGTCCGGCCAGCGAACTCGAAAAAGTTTTTGCGTTCTTCGAGCCGTGCGAGCACCGGGTCGCCCTCCATCACACGCCGCGCTTCGTTGTTCCCGACGGCGGCCTTCTCGAAGAGGTCGATGCTTACCTTGCGTTTCTGCATCAGGCGGTCGACCCAGTCTTCCAACAGTTCCGGTAACCCGAGCAGGCGGAGTGTGCCGCCGGTCGGCGAGGTGTCGAAAACGACCCGGTCGTAGGGCTCAGCGTTGCGCATTACGTCGACGAACCGATCAAAGAGGGCGGCCTCGTAGGCTCCTGGCGTCCCGTGGGCCATCTCCAACTGACGGTTGATCTCGTTTACCATCGCCGTTGAGACCTGCTCGGAGAGCCCCTGCCGGAGCTCATCTAAATGACGGGTCACCTCTTCGTCGGGATCGATCTGCATCGCCCAGAGGTTCTCGATTCCGTCGACTGACTGGGCATCGTCACTGAACGGCTGGTCGAATACATCCGAAACTGAGTGGGCGGGGTCAGTCGAGACGACCAGCGTTTTGTGACCCGCGCGGGCGCATTTGAGGGCGTAGCTGCTGGAGACGGTCGTTTTGCCGACGCCGCCTTTGCCGCCGAAGAAGACGAACGGCTCCATTAGAAGTGGTACTGCTGGCCCTTGCGTTCGACGTACGACCCTCGGTCCCAGAGTCGACGTTCCCACGCCTCAAACTCGTCTTCGAGGTAGGGCAAGAGTTCAGCCGTGTAGTAGGACACTGGCGAGGGAATCCCGAAGGCATCGGGGAAACACGCCAGCATGAACGCATCCTCGGTGTCTTCGGCCTCCTTTTCGATCTTTTCGTAGGCCGGGTGGGTGATCATCCCGTGGTAGAGGCCCCGAAGCCACTCTTCGAGCGTTGTGCGAAATGATTCGATCCGTTCGGCGAGTGTCATATACTGTCACACGGATGAGTGCATGTAAAACCTATCGCGGCGGAACCCCGATTTGTGACTGTATTTTAACTGATAGTGGTCCGAACGTCGCCTATGAGCGGATCGATCCCGGTGACTATTCTCTCAGGGAGTCTCGGCGCGGGAAAGACGACACTGGTCAACCAGCTGCTGTCGACCGCGGGCGACCGCGATCTCGCCGTGTTAGTCAACGATATGGGCGAGGTCAACGTCGACGCCGATCTGGTCGCCGAAGGCTCGGAGTTGGATCTCGACGACGGCGTGACCGAACTCTCCAATGGGTGTATCTGCTGTGAGCTACAGGATGATCTCGAAACCGCGGTTGTCAGACTGGCCCAAGACCGGTCGTTCGACCACCTGATCGTCGAATCATCCGGCATCTCCGAGCCAGCCCCCGTCGCCCGACTGTTCACCACCGAGTCCCGCGTGGCTGCGCTGTACGATGTCGACGCCCTCGTCACCGTGCTGGATACGCGCCGCTTTCTGGACTGCTTCAGCGGCGACTCCGCGCCCCAGCGACAGGGAAGCGACGAGGACCGCCCGCTGTCGGATCTGCTGGTCGAACAGATCGAAGTCTCGAATATCGTCCTGCTGAATAAGGCTGACCAGTGTACCGAGTCGGAACTTGCGGAGGCCAAGTCGCTGGTCGGGGCACTCCAACCTGACGCGGAGACGATTCGGACGGAGTTTTCGGCAGTCGACCTCGACCGCCTGCTCGGCGTCGACCGATTCGAGGAGACCGCAGTAGCGGATCTACCGGGGTGGAAACGTGCACTTGACGCGGCAAACGGGGATCACGATCACCACGACCACCACCACCACCCGGACGAGGTGTACAACGTCTCTTCGTTTACCTACCGTCGACGCCACCCGTTCGACCCCGAACGGTTCGCCGACGTTCTCCAGAATCTCCCGCCCGAAATCGTCCGCGCGAAAGGCACTGTCTGGCTTGCTGGCTGCGAAACACGGATCACGATGAGTCAGGCTGGACCGTCGATCAGAGCCACCGCCCAAGGGCCGTGGATCGCTAGCCTCCCCGAAGTCGACCGGAAGATGTACCGTTCGAACCGTCCCGACTTGGAGTGGGATGACGAACACGGCGACCGAAGAAGCGAACTCGTCTTCATTGGGACGGAGTACGACGAGGAAGCCCTCCGGGATGCACTAACCGAGGCACTCGCTACTGGTGAGAGCGAACAGTCAGTCGACGACCTGTTCCCGACTGAGGCTGGCGAGGAGACCGTCATCCGCCACTACTGATCAGCAGGCACAGTCGCGGCCGGTCGACCGCTCGAACCGCATTTCGTCGCCGCAGTCCGGACACACAGGCTCGCCGTTGATGTCGACATCCCGAATCCGATTGTTGCAGTCATCACACCAGTAGGCCCTCTTTGAGCCGTCGTCGGGGCGGTCGCTCGGCGATGGGGATTCGAACGCCGCCGTTACTGAATCGATCAATCCCATGACTGACAGTATCATTCTCAACCATTACAAATCCCGCTAGTGCTGTGTGTCAGCGACGCACAGCCGTCTGCGGCTACTCTCAGCACTCAGCTGCGAGGGTATCGAGTGCCCGGTCGAGTTCGCCGCGGCGTTTCCAGCCAGCGATCCGGTCGGCAAACGGAATCGATAGCGAAAGCGCGACCCGTGACTCCATCGTGACTTGCGAGCCCTCGTTTTCGCGGTCGACAGTAACAGTCGTTTCCATCGCCTCGAACGGCCCCAGATCGCCAGCCTGTTCGTAGTAGTAGCCATTGGCCCGTGATTCGAACCGGAGTTGAAACTGGAGTCCGGGACCACTCGCAGTGACGACTGTCTCACCGTTGCGCTCGTCGACCGAGTCGACGCTGAAACTCCCTTCGTACTCGACCAGTCGCCGCGGAGTGAGTAGGTGATCGAGTTCAGCCGGGGTGGCCGAGACGAACCGTGATCGTGCTACCTCACGCATGACTGACCAATTGGTCCAGCGCGGTATAACTCCACCCGGCAGTAGCAGGTGGTCAGATGAAAAGCGGAATCGCAAGCGCGACGATAACAACCACGAGGATAGCCATCAGATAAAACAGGCGTTCGCCACGCGCTCCGGCGGGGAGTTCGCCCACCATATCGGGGCGGGCGGTCCACACCTGCTGGTAGTAGGCACTCACCGCGGCAAGAACCGAGAGACAGACGGAGCCAGCGATTGCAGTCGACAGCGAGAGCCCGAGGGCCTGCCCATAGAGGGGACCGAACGACAGCATCAACAGGGCTGCCAGTCCGGTGATGACGACAAACGGGACCGGGTCGACGGCCACGCCGTCACGGTTGGGGAGTTGCACACAGGCGGTTGGCCTGCCAGCGCCAAAAACTAAGTGTTGGTAAAAAGACCATGACCTATGAGCGATGGTGACACCGAGGGATTCAGCGAGGGAGCCGCCGCCTCGGATGGCGACCCTCGTGTGTTGCTTGCGATCAACGCGATCCTGTCGACGATGTTCGGGTGGACGATTGTCGGCGGGCTCTCGTTTCTCGATGTGGTGGCGTTCGACGCTATCAATGTCGCGACGGCCGCCATCGTGATCTTCTCGCTGACGTATCTGCTAACGATGTCCTGATACTGTTTATTGTAGACGGTTACCGACCGTAGGTCAGTTTGCGGGCGATTTCGTTGAGACGTGACGTGAGTCGACCCATCCATGCCTCCGGTGAGATCCGCCGGAGTTCCGACTCCTCGACTTCGATCCGGCTCTCGCCGAATGGGTCCCGCTCGTCGGCGGCCTCCTCGTCACCGACCGCAGTGACCACCGTCGACATCGAACAGCGGCCACAGGCCTCGGTCTGTTTCTCGGTCATTAATATACGTGTTTATTCGAAAACAACTTAAAATCACCCGCTGGCCTTTTTAACCCACCTGCTGTTATGGCGAACTGTGAGCAGAGACGCCGAGGAACTACCGGCTGCAATTCGGGAGTCGGTCCCCGAGTTCGACGACGAGTATCTCGACCGCGTCGCCGGTCGACTGCTGTACAACTACGATCTCCAGAAAGACTACACGCTCCACGGCGAGCAGTGGGCCCTCTACGGCGAGATGCGCGTAAAAAGCCAAAAGCAGTTCTTCCATCCCGCCCTGAGCTACGGCGACCACGAGTCCGAGGAGTATTTGCTGGTCCGCCGGTCGGACCACCCAACAGTCGACGAACTCAATCGACTAGTCGATCTCGGCCACGACCTCGCCGACGAGTGGATCACCGCCGACGAGGAACATTACGGCACAGATATCACGTTCATCCTCATTTCCGAGGAGATTCCAGACGCCGTCGTCGACTACGTCGAGGGATTCCGGGACCGAACACTGCTCAAATTCGGCTACTACGGCCACTACGACGTGAATCTCGTCGTGGTCGCCCCCGACGCCGAGCAGTCTGTCGCAAGCGAGGTCGCCGACGTTGCCGCCGCCTTCCAGCTGTGGGATGACGTGTCGACGCCCGATGAGGGAGTTCTCTCACGGTTCGCCAAGCGGTTCTGGCAGTAGCGATAAAAACAGCAGCAGCGAACTTAGTCGTCGCTCGGCTCTACAGCCGGTGAGTCCGAGTCATACCGGACCTCACGGATGTTGTAGTAGCCAAGCCGGACCAACCCGAGTGCGAGTCCAATCAGGACCAGCCCCAAGGCCGCCTGAACAATCGAGGAGGCGATTGCTTCGCCAGCGAGTGGCTCTTCGAGCGCGCCGGTGAAGTTGAGATAGAGGTTCGCATAGAGGTTTTCGTAGAAGACGAGCCATGCAAGCGCGAGGATGGTCGTAACAGTCATAATCGCCATTGGGACGCCGGTCGACACCAGCTGTTTGGCGTCGTCCCAGTTGGCGAGCCAAATGGTTGCGGTCAACAATGCCAGTGCTGCCAGCAGTTGATTGGCACCGCCGAACAGCGCCCACAGCGTCACCCATTGGCCGGAGACGACAAGCAGGTAGGCCGGAATGACCTGAATCAGTGGGTTGGTGTACCGACCACGGGCAATCGAGCCGATGTCGGCGTTGAGCCCCGTATCGGTTTGGCCAGCAGGCAGGCCGACGATCTCTTCCATCAGGTACCGACCGAGTCGAACTGCGGTGTCAGTAGAGGTGAGCAGGAAGCTCACGAGGACGAGCGCCATGAACACCGCACCCACTGTTTCAGGAATGCCAAGACTGGTGAGAATAACGCCGCCGCCGGAGGCGAAGTTTGGCAGGGCAGTGCCGATCCCGCCCGCGGAGTCTGCAAAGCCCCACACCGCGAGCGTCGACAGTGCGACCGCCGCAAGCAGGCCCTCGCCGAGCATGCCGCCGTAGCCGATTAGCCGGGCATCAGTCTCTTTGTTCAACTGTTTGGCAGTCGTTCCCGACGAAACCAGCGAGTGGAACCCACTGATCGTTCCACAGGCGATGGTGACGAACAGCAGTGGGAACAGCGGCAGGAAGACGCCTTCAACGCCCCAGAAGCCGTTGAACGCCCCCATCGAGGAGTCGATCACCAGTGGTTCCGATGAGGTGGCGAAGATCGTCCCGACGATGATCGCCACGACAGAGCCGCCGACTCCGGTGTACAGCAGGAACGACGACAGGTAGTCTCGCGGCTGGAGCAACACCCACACTGGGAGCGCGCTGGCGATGCTCGCATACACCATGACGATAGGAATCCAAGCTGCGGTGTTCGCACCGAGGGCCGCCGCACCGGGCACCCAGTCGCCAGCACCGCTCAGCAACACTGTCACCCCGATATCGGCAGTCCGCTCGGCGGTTGGCTCGAACAGCGCGATTGGGTAGTTGATTCCGACCCAGACGGCCGCGAATACACCGGTGACGAAGACGACAGTGCCGGGAAGGAACGGGCCATCAAGTTGGTAGAGATACACCCCAAAGACGAGTGCCAATGCGATATAGATCGAAGAGGCCGTCGACACTTCGGGATAGGCGTTAAATACGATCCCGACGACTAAGGCGAAGACCGCCACGACGAGGACAATCGTAAGGAAGGCGAACCACAGCAGCATATTTTTGCCCCCCTCACCGACGTACTCGCCGACGATGTAGCCGATCGATTTCCCCTCATGACGGAGCGATCCCGACAGCGAGACGAAGTCGTGGACCGCACCCATTAGCGGATTGCCGATGGCGATCCACAACAGCGCGGGCACCCATCCCCACACCGCGCCTGCTGTGATTGGGCCAACAATCGGTGCACCGCCCGCAATACTCGAATAGTGATGGCCTAACAGAACCGGCTTCTTCGAAGGGACGTACTCCTGTCCGTCCTCGTACTTATGAGCAGGTGTTTCTGCCTCCTCGTCCAGTCCGATGAACTGTGAGAGGTATCGTGAGTACCACATATACCCAGCGGTGAACGTTACTAACACTGCCGCGATGATCCAAATTACCTGTGTTGCCATTATTGCGTACGCTCCACTATTCAGAATGAACAATCATTACTTAATGATTAGCTAATTATTATCTATAGATGGAAGGCAAAATAAAGTTTGCAAGACGGTTCAACGTCTATATATTATTTTGAGATACCGTACCGTGGATGAGTTGGGTCGACCATATACTGTCGCTCCCGGCGATCAATCGTCTTGATTCGGTCGACATCCTCGGCCGTCAGTTCCCAGTCAGTGACTGCCAGATTTGATTGGATGTGTGCAGGCGTGGTCGACCGCGGAATCGTCGCGATCCCGTTTTGAATTTGCCAACGGATGACGATCTGTGCTGGGCTTTTGCCATATTTCTCCGCGAGATCCTGAACAACGGGGTCATCGAACACCTTTGTTCGGGCCAGCGGGGCCGCCGCAGTCAGTTGGAGATCGGTTTCGGCGGCATACTCCCGGAGTTCCGGTTGTTTGAACCACGGATGAAGTTCAGCTTGGTTCGTCGCAATCGGCACGTCGGCAATCTGCCGGGCAAACCTGAGTTGATAGGCGGTGAAGTTGCTCACACCGATGTTACGGACGAGACCCTCGTCGACGAGATGGGCCATCGCTGACAGCGTTTCGCGCAGCGAAATCGCGGGGTTCGGCCAGTGGATCAGATACAGATCGAGGTAGTCGGTGCCTAATCGATCTAGCGAATCATGACTGGCTGAAATAAGGGATTCGTAGTGCAGGTGTTTCGGCACGACTTTCGAGGTGACAAACAGCTCCTCGCGGTCGTACTCCGCGAGGGCCTCGCCGACTTCGCGTTCGTTCCCGTATCCCTCTGCGCAGTCGACGTGGCGGTAGCCCGCCTCAAGAGCTGTTCGCACAGCCTTTGTCGTGGTGCCCGGGTCGATGTCGTAGGTACCAAATCCGACCAGTGGGAGTTCGTCGCCGCTCGGCAGTGTTCGTGTCGGCACAGTCGACATACGCCCTGTCGACGCGGCGCTTGCTTGAATGTAGGGGCCACACCTGACGACCAACTACCCCAGTTTGTGGTGCGTGATCGCGTCGACACCCGACTGCTCGGTGTCAAGCGTAGCGACGTAAAACGCGTCGTCAGCACCGGGAATCGGCAGCCCACCGGGATTGACGCGGACAGTCCCATTGCGGCTTTCGATAGCTCGCTCGTGGGTGTGGCCGTGGAACACGTAGTCGTACTCGCCGCTGTCGACCAGTGCTTCTCGGAGCAGTTTGTTGGTGCCGTGATAGACAGCGATGGAGACCCCATCGACGGTGAACTGGCCGCACTCGCCGAGATACGTGCCGAACTCGTCGACCACGTTTGACAGTGCCCATTCGCCATCATTGTTCCCGCGAACGGCGTAGAACTCGAAGGAATCGGAGTCAAAGGGGGTCGCCGAAAACGGGGCGACGATGTCGCCGCAGTGGATAACGCGGTCGACGTCTTCGGATTCGAAAAACGAGACGGCTTGGTCGACGTGATCGAGATTGTCGTGGGTATCGGAGACGATGCCGAGTTGCATATCACAGCGGTCGTCTGCAAGCCCTAAGAAACCCATCCGTGCTGTCGGGCGGTCGAATCACTCGAACGCATCCGGCGTCGTCCAGCCGGAGACCGTCCGCTCCCGGGCGAGGAACGCCCCGAAATACAGGATCGTTGCCAGCAACATCCCGGTCACAGTGTCGTTGAAGAGCGTGTACAGACCGGGGGCCAGCAATGCAATCAGGAACGTTCCGAGAAAGACACTCAAGATGAGGAGGCCACGCCCGCTGGTCCCGATACGGTGGAACCACTCCTCGATTCTCTCGGTCGCAAGTGCGGCAGTCGACAAGAAGAACGCGATAGCGACCGTTGGCACCGAATCGATATCGGCAATCATGTTCGGGAGGAGTGTTCCTGCGGCGAGAACGATCATCAGTAGTTCGCTCCACGTCGGGGGCCGGTTCGGAAAGTACGGGTCGACGAGGGCCATGCGTAACCAGTCAGCCTACTGAACAAAGAAGGTGTGTCATCCACAGGCGGAAACGCACCGTCGACCGGGCGACTACTGAGCGGCGTCGATCAGCAGTTCGATACCCGGCAGATCGTCGCCGGTCAGTGCGCGGATGTACGCGCCGCCAGCAATCGAGACGTGGTCGAAGGCATTCTCATCCATCCCGTACATCTCGATGGACCGTGAGGTGTCGCCACCGCCGATCACCGAGAAGCAGTCGGTTTCGGCGATGGCTTTGACCGCACCGACCGTCCCGGCCGCGAACTTCTCGTCCTCGAAGACGCCAAGTGCGCCCTTCAGGAAGACGGCATCCGAATCCCGAATGATCGGATCGTATTTGTCGACGGTCTCCTCGGAGATGTCCATGTAGTCGTAGTCGGCGGCGTTGAGCTCCTCGTTGTCGTGTTCGGCGCGCTCGTCGTTATCATCCTCGTAGGCCAGCCCTTCGGGGAGTTTGATCTGATCGCGGCGCTCTTCGTACAGCTCCTGAATGATCTCCTTGTTGTTCTCCCACTGGGTGTCGTAGAGATCCAAGTTCTCGTGGCGGTCGTAGCCGATATCGTAGCCTGCGGCTCGCAGGAACAGATGGCTCGCAATGCCACCCAGACAGAAGGTGTCGATCTTGTCGCCGAGCGTGTTCATCACGCCGATCACGTCGGTGGCTTTGGTGCCGCCGACGACCATCGTGACCTGCCCGTCGAACTCCCGGTTCGCAATCGCGGTGTTGGCCTCGTATTCGGTTTCCATCACGCGGCCAGCAAAGGCTGGCAGCACGAGCGGGAAGCCGACGAGCGAGGCGTGTTTCCGGTGGGCCGCCGAGTAGGCGTCGTTGATGTAGGCGTCGAAATGCGGGGCAAGCGTCTGGACGAACTCGGTTTCGGCTTTGACTTCGGGGTCTTCCTCGGGGAGTTCGTCGTCGCTCATCCGGGTGTTTTCGAGCAGCAGGACCTCGCCGGATTCGAGCGCGTCGATGGCATCGAGAGCCTTCTCGCCGTAGATGTCGTCGACGAACTGGACGTCACGGCCGATGTGGCCCGCCATGATCTCGGCGTGCTGGTCGAGCGAGACGAACGTGTCGTTGCCGGGTCGGCCTTGGTGGGCCATCAGGACGACGCGGTGGCCGGCCTCGGCGAGTTCTTTGATCGTTTTGGCATGGCGGCTAAAGCGGCGATTGTCCTGGACTGCGCCGTCTTCGACGGGGGAGTTGAGGTCGAGACGGACGAGGACGCGCTGTTCGGCTTCGAGATCGTCAATCGTGTTGAAAGATGTCATGGGTCTGTCGTACGGGGTATGTTCGGGGGGATTCAAAAAGCGCTGCAACGGGCCATCAAAGATGGTGTGGGTGGACGCGTTAGGCTTCGTCGACGATGTACGCGGCGACGTCGAGCATCCGGTTCGAGAAGCCATACTCGTTGTCGTACCACGTGAGGATCTTCACGAGGCCGCCGTCGCCGACGACGTTCGTCGAGTTGAGGTCGGCGTACGAGGAGAACGGCAGGCCAACGATGTCCGAGGAGACGACCTCGTCGTCGGTGTAACCGAGCACGCCAGCGAGTGGGCCGCTGTCGGCGGCATCGCGGAAGGCGTCGTTGACGTCGTCGGCGGTCACGTTGGCTTCGAGGTCGACGACCAGCTCGGTGATCGAGCCGTTCGGGATCGGGACACGGATCGCCATCCCGTCGATCTTGCCTTCGAGCTGTGGCAGGATCTCGGTGGAGGCCTGTGCGGCACCCGTCGAGGTCGGAACGATGTTCTCGGCGGCCGCGCGACCACGGCGCTGTTTCGCTTTCGGTGCGTCGATGAGTGTCTGACTACCTGTGTAGGCGTGGATGGTTGTCAGCGTCGCCGTGTTGATGCCGAACTCGTCGTCGAGCACCTTTGCGACCGGCGTGACGCTGTTGGTCGTACAGGAGGCGTTGGAGACGATGTCCTCGCCCTCGTACTCGTCGTGGTTGACGCCGTAAACCATCGTTTTGACCGGTTTGTCACCTTTCGGCGGTGCCGAGATGACGACCTTGTCAGCACCGGCTTCGAGGTGGAGACTCGCCTCGTCTTTGGTGCGGAAAATGCCCGTACACTCGAAGGCGACGTCGACGTCGAGGTCGCCCCACGGAAGCTCGCTGGGGCTTTTGACGTTGTACAGCGGAACCGAGCTACCGGCGATGGAGAGCTGATCCTCTTCGAGTTCGAGACCGTCGAGTCGACCCATGATGGTGTCGTACTTGCCGAGGTACTCCATGTCCTCGAAGTCCATCACGTCGTTGATTCCCGCGAGTTCGAGTCGCGGATTGTCCATGATTGCTCGGAAGACACTCCGACCGATTCGGCCGAATCCGTTCAGTCCGATACGAATTACGTCGTCTTCGTCGACCTCCTCACCTGCATCCAGATAGGATTTACTCATAACCGAATGAGTGTACTACAGGCACTTAAAATAGCCTGAAAGCAATTCACGAAAAACACGACATACAGAAGGTTAGAACCGATTGTAGGCAAGATATGTGATTTCTATGGGTCGACCCGCCCGGACAGAAACCTTTTGAGCCATCCTCACATACGGCGAGGTATGAGACGAGACGACCGCGACGACCCGTTCGGCGACATCTTCGACGAGATCGAGCGCATGATGCAGGGCATGACTGGCGGGATGGACGACGCGGGGTTCAGCACGGAAACACATATCGACGTCTACGAGGAAGACGACCTCGTCCGGCTCGTCGCGGATCTGCCGGGCATCGACAAAGACGAACTCAGCCTTCAGTGTGACGGCAAAACGCTCACGATCAGTGCCGCCAGCGACCGCAGAGAGTACGACGAACGCGTCCGCCTCCCGGTCGGCGTCGACGAACACTCCGCCGAGGCCACGTTCAACAACGGCGTGCTGAACGTCACCTTCGAACGCGCCGACGACACTGCCGCCATCGACGTCGAGTAGTCCCGCCCCTCCCGCGCGACACAACTACCCTACCCTGATCGTCTCCCTGTTCTCGCTGTCAGCGTTCCATCCGATGAACACAGTCTCAAACGGTCCATCGCGACAGAGAGTCGCGTCACTCCGAGAGAGATACCTATCAAGCAACACGCACTGGGCGCTTGTCGACGGTGCTGCAAACCGAGTGGATGACGGCAATCTGCCGGTGAAAAAAGAGTCGACTAACCGTAGTAGCCAGTTCCTACTAGCTCTATTCGTCGTTTGGCCCGTCACCGACCGCAGTTTCACCGACCGACGCATGGCCCTCGATCAACTCTTGGCCACCCATGTACGGACGGAGCGCCTCGGGAATAGTTACCGTGCCGTCGTCGTTTTGGTAGTACTCCAGAATGGCGACCATCACACGCGGCACCGCAACCCCCGAGCCGTTGAGCGTGTGGAGGTAGTCGGCGGACTCGTGTTGCTCGGGCCGGTACTGGATTCCCGCCCGGCGGGCCTGAAACTCCCGGAAGTTCGAGACCGACGAGACCTCCAGCCACCGGCCACCCTCCGCGGGACCGTCTTCCATATCGTCGCCGGGTGCCCAGATTTCGATATCGTACTTTTTGGCCTGTGTGAAGCCGAGATCACCGGTACACATCTCTAGGATTCGGTAGGGAAGTCCGAGTCGGTCGAGAACAGATTCGGCCTCCGAAACCAGTCCCTCGAACCGGTCGTCGCTTTCGTCGGGTCGAACGAAGTTGACGAGTTCGACCTTGTTGAACTGGTGAACACGGACGATGCCGCGGGTTTCGGTGCCGTGTTCGCCCGCTTCTTGCCGGAAGTTCGGCGAGTAGGCCTGATATTTGAGCGGGAGATCGTCGTCCAGCAGGATCTCATCGCGGTGGAGGTTCGTCACTGGTACTTCGGCGGTCGGCAGGAGCCAGAGATCGTCGTCAGAGTAGGGCTGTTCGTTGTCGCCCTCCAGTCGGTAGGCGTCCTCGGTAAACTTGGGGAACTGGCCGGTGCCGCGCATCGAGGCGCTGTTGACTGGGATCGGCGGGAAGACGTCCATATACTCCTGCTCGCGGTGGACGTCCAGCATGAACTGAATGAGGGCATGTTCCAGCCTCGCGCCGTCGCCTTTCAAAAAGTAGAAGCCGCCGCCGGAGACTTTTGCACCGCGAGTGAAATCCAGGATTTCGAGTTCTTCACCCAAATCGTAGTGGGGCGTCACCTCGTCGGGGATCTCACGGAGGTCGTCGAACCCTTCGCGTCGACGCTCGACGTTGTCGTCTTCGTCGGCTCCCACGGGCACCGAGTCGTCGGGCAGCTGCGGGAGGGTCAGCAGTGCGGCTTCGAGTTCGGCCTCCAACTCGTCGGCACGGGACTCGATCTCCTGCAGTTCTTCCTTCAACTCAGTCGACCGCTCGATTGCGTCTTGGGCGGCTTCCTCGTCGCCATCCTGTTTGAGCTGGCCGATTGTTCGCGATACCTCGTTGCGTTCGTGTCGGAGATCATCGCCCTCGCTTTTCAGCGAGCGCCACTCCTCGTCGATGTCGAGAATCCGGTCGAGATCCACGTCGACGCCTTTCGTCTCTAGGGCAGCACGGACGGCGTCGGGGTTCTCCCGGACGAACTGTCTACTCAGCATTGCAGATGGGTTTTCCCGGCTCTCAGAAAACCGTGTCGGGTCTGCGTTGCGAGCGGTGAGGCTACCGGTTCAGACGCGGACGTTCCGACCATCAGTCTCGCCAAACTGTTCGGCGTCACTGCTCCGGTCTGCGTTCTCACCGGGTGTCCGCTCGTAGGCGACCTCTCCACGAAGCAGCGTGAGTTCGGGAAAGACACCGAGTCGACCCTCAAAGGGAGTCCAGTCACAGTTCGTATGCGTGTCTGCACCGCGAATCTCGCGGGCCTCGTCGGGGTCAACGAGCACCAGATCGGCGTCGTAGCCCTCCTCAATCCGACCCTTCGAATCGAGATCGAAGATCTCAGCTGGATTGTGTGCGACGAGCTCTTCGACGCGCTCGTAGCTCAACTCACCCTGCCGAGCCGATTCAAGAAGGAGCGGGACCATCGTTTCAACACCGGGAACCCCGCTAGGGGCCTCCCAAAGACTGGTTTCTTTCTCTTCGCGTGTGTGTGGCGCGTGGTCGGTGGCGATCATGTCGACCGTCCCATCTGCGACACGCTCAAAGACTGCTTTCCGTCGTTTTTCACTCCGGAGTGGTGGGTTCATTCGGCCGTAGGTCCCGAGGTCAGCGAGATCGTCCCGAGAGAGATACAGATGGTGTGGACAGACCTCGCAGGTCGCCCCACCCTCCACTGCAGCATCGATCCCCTCCGGCGTCGAGGTGTGAGCGATATGGATCGTGCCACCCGCTTCCTGACCAACCTCGGTCGCCCGTTCAACCGCAGCTTTCTCGGCCTCGGCGGTCCGGTAGGCACTCCATAACTCGGCGTTGGCCTCGCGGCCCACCCCGCCAGCGTCGGCCTCGCGGGTCGACTCGTCGAACAGTGTCTCGTCTTCAGCATGGACCGTCACCGTCAGGTCGACGTCGGCAGCCGCCTCGACAGCATCGGCAAACAGGTCGAGCGAGACGCCCATATCGCCGGTCGAATCCGCCAGAAAAACCTCGCCGAGCGCACAGATCGGCTGCTCGAACAGTGAGTCGGGGTCCCAGTCGCCGGTCACCCCACCGTTGATCCCGTAGTCGACGCGTGCGTGGCTCGCATACTCGGCTTTGGCATCGAAGTTGGCCGCCGAAGTCGTCGGTGGATTCGTGTTTGGCATGTCAACAACAGTTGTCACCCCACCAGCGGCTGCGCTTTTGGTGGCCGTGCCCCACGTCTCTTTGTGCGAGTACCCCGGCTCCCGAAAATGAACGTGGGCATCGATTGCGCCCGGCAGCAGGAGTTTGCCATCGGCGTCGATCACGGTTTCGTCCGGCTCAGCGGCGAGGTCCGCGTCGACCGTCTCAATCTGCTCTCCCGAGATGCGAACGTCGACGGTGCGACCGTCGGCGAGTTCGGCGGTAGTAATCAACATATCCTGCCATGAGATGGGGATGGTCCTAAGTGTCGTGGGTTTGGGTGGACAACTGATCGAACGTTCCAAGAATGACAGTCATGCTACCGATCCAGCGACACGAGCCTATAACAGCGTTTCAGTACCGGAATCGATTTACCAGATAAACCAGTCTACAAACTGTGATTGTTACAGCTTTGTTACAGGGTGCTTCGGCCCCGAATGTGGTTGGGGTGTTGACGCTTCTCATCCAGATTGCGTTGGTTCTCTGGACGTACACGGACGCCCAAAAGAACAGTAGCCATCCCGCCTTTCTCTGGGCATTTGTCGTGTTCCTCTCGTCGGTGCTCGGCATCATCGCCTACCTCATTCTCGGCCGCAACGCCTAGTTACCCTGCGTCTCGGTCGTTCCTGCGTGACTGACCGTTGGAGACCGAGTGCCGACCAGCGCCGTTTCGACCGCCTCTGCGATCACTCCGGGATCGTCCGGGCCACCAGCAGTCGACACGCTCCCGACCGAGTCGGGATCAAACGGGATGTCAAGCTTGCGGTAAACGGGGCCTAACACGGCACTCAGTTCGGATTCGTCTGCTTCAGCAACCGTGAGACAGCCAGCGATGAGTGCTGCTCCCGACTGGACGCGCTGGGCGACGCCGGCAACTTTGCCAACTGGCTCACCCCCGTCGACACTGCTCACCGAGTGGCTTCCCGGACAATATGCGTTGGCTGGCTCGCCCCGCGTTACGTCGGCTCCGAGATCGGACAGCACGTCGACGAGTAGCTGGCTGGTCTCGCTGTAGCGGTCGCACATCCCCTGTCGAATATCATCGATTGGAACTGCGTGGGCAATCGCCAGCGTCCGGCCGGTGTAGGCGACCGCACGGCCGCCGACGCGCCGGTCGACGGCGTGGTAGCCACGAGCTTCGGCCGCCTCTGTGGCGGCGTCGTAGCCATCAGCATGGCTATCGCGTCGACCGAAGGCAACCTGCCGGTGTGGTCGCCAGACCCGGACGGCAGGAACACCGGTCTCGGCTGTCTGTGTGAGCAGATTGGCAGTTACGGCTCGATCAGCCGCCGGATCGTCGGCTCGACCACGATACACCCGAATATCCATACCGAAAGCTGGGTCCCCGGCGGCTAAGCGGTTCCGCTGTCCATTGGCTGAGTTTGGTCAACCGGTTTCCCCCGTCGACTGCTTTTATTTCGACTGTCGGCTGACATTTAAGCGGTCCGGGGTCAGTGGTTCTGTTATGGACCCACGCGTACACGAGCATGCCGAGATTCTCGTCGACTGGAGTGCCCGCATCGAAGCCGGTGACAACGTTGTACTGAGTGTTGCCGAAGGCGCACACGATCTCGCGGTGGCAGTCGCCGAAGCCGTCGGCGAGCGCGGCGCGAACCTCGTGGCAACCTACGATTCCGAGGAACTCGCCCGGGCGTATCTCCGGGGTCACGATGGCGAGTTCGATTCGAATCCAGCCCACGAACTGGCGCTCGTGGAGAACGCCGACGTCTATCTCCGGCTCGGCGGTGGCCGCAACACGACTGCGACCGCCGACGTTCCAAGTCCCACACGGCAGGCCTATCGCCGCGCCCGCACCGAGATCCGTGAGGCCCGAATGGATACCGACTGGGTGTCGACGGTCCATCCCACCCGGTCGCTGGCCCAACAGGCCGGCATGTCGTTCGAGGCCTACCAAGAGTTCGTCTACGACGCCATTCTCCGCGACTGGGAGTCGCTGGCCGAGGAGATGGCCCAGCTCAAAACAGTCCTCGATGAGGGAAGCGAGGTCCACATCGAGAAAAGCGAGACCGATCTGTGGCTCTCCATCGAGAATCGAACCGCAGTCAACAGCGCTGCGTCGGTTGTCTATGATTCCCATAACCTCCCGTCAGGCGAGGTTTTCACCGCTCCCGCGGATGCAGAGGGCACCGTCTTTTTCGATATTCCAATGACGGTCGACGCTACCCGGCTTCGGGATGTCCAGCTCACATTTGAGTCCGGTGAGGTCGTCGACTATACAGCCGAGCAGGGCGAGGCGGTGCTCCGAGAGATCCTCGAAACCGACGCAGGTGCGCGTCGACTCGGCGAACTCGGAATCGGGATGAACCGCGGCATCGACCGTGTTACGGATAACATACTGTTCGACGAAAAGATGGGCGAGACGGTCCATCTCGCGGTAGGCAGAGCCTACGATGCCTGTCTCCCAGAGGGCGAGTCCGGCAATCAGTCGGCGGTCCACACTGACCTCATCACCGATATGAGCGAGGAGTCGACGCTCTCGGTCGACGGTGAGGTAATCCAGCGGGATGGAACGTTCCGGTGGGAGAGTGGCTTCGCTGGGGGAACCTGAACAATAAAAAAGCAGTAAACGCGGGCTACCGAGCGATGGGCGAGTGTTTGGCGTCGCCTATCGCTCGTCAAGCGGGACGAACTCGGCGTCTTCGGGACCGGTGTACTTCGCTCGTGGACGGATCAATCGATTATCCTCCCACTGTTCGAGGATGTGGGCGATCCAGCCGCCGACGCGGGAGACCGCGAAGATCGGCGTAAAGAGATCAATCGGGATCCCCATCTGGTAGTAGGTCGTCGCCGAGTAGAAGTCGACGTTCGGTGCGAGACCTTTCTCCTCGGCGATATACTCCTCGATGGCGACCGACATCTCGTACCATTTGGTGTCGCCAGCGGCCTCACCGAGTTCCTCGCTTTTCTCGCCGAGGATGTTCGCACGCGGATCTTTGACGTTGTAGACACGGTGGCCGAAGCCAGCGATCCGCTCGCCGCGGTCGATGGCGTCGACAACCCAGTCGACGGGGTCCATCTGGGAGTCGTCGATCTCTTGGAGCATCTTCATCACGTTGGCGTTCGCGCCGCCATGCAAACTGCCCGACAGCGTGCCGATAGCCGAGGTAACGGAACTGTGGAGATCCGCCAGCGTCGAGGCGGTGACCATCCCCGAAAACGTTGAGGCGTTGAGCCCGTGGTCGGCGTGCAGCACCAGTGCCATATCGAAGGTATCCGCGAGCACGTCGTCGGGCTCCTCGTCGTTGAGCATGTAGAGGAAGTTCGCGGCATGGTCCAGATCGTCGCGTGGCTCGACGGGCTCCTTGCCGTTGCGGATACGGTTGAACGCCGCGAGCGCGGTCGGCATCTTGGCGGTGATGCGTCGACTCTTGCGGTCGTTGGCCGCGGCGTTCGTGACGTCCGCATCCGCGTCGGGGTCGTAGGCGGCCAGCGCGGAGGTGATTGTCCGGATCGCGGCCATCGGCTCCTCGTCGGCTTCGGCGAGGTTGCGGACGATTTCGAGCACGCCATCGCTGAGTTGGCGGGCCGCGACCATCTCCTCGGCGAACGACGCCAACTGCTCGCTGTCGGGCAACTCGCCGTGCCAGAGCAGATACAGCGTCTCTTCGTAGCTGGCCTGTCGGGCGAGTTCCTCGATAGGGTAGCCGCGGTAGATCAGCCGTCCGATATCGCCATCGATGTAGCTCAGGTCGGACTCGGTGACCACCACGCCCTCAAGCCCACGCTTCAGCTCAGTAGACATACCTCAACGTTTTTGTTTGCCTCAAAAAAGCGTTATCGTTTAGGAAGCAACCGGTGTGTTTCGACAGTGTCGGGGTTCTGTATTCCAAAACTGTACGTCTCTCTTTTTATTGTGTGTGCCTCTAAGAAATTGTAACCGTCATAATTGACGGACTGAGACGCCCAAAAACTGCTTTTTAGGCCGTCGAAACCGTGATCTGCTGTTTGCGGTCGATTGCGTCTTCCAACTCTTCGGCGATGGCTGAGCCACGCGAAATCTGAATATCTCCACCGCGACCCACCGTTGCGGTGAACAGATACTCGTTGTCGGCCTGCACCTCGACAGTTTCGCCGACGTGTTCGTCGAGGCGAATCACGACGTGGCGGGCGGTGATCTCCGGCTGGACCACCTCGCCCGCGGGCTGAAGTTCTTCGCCGCCCGAGCCACTCGGCTTAGGGGAGCCGGGTCGTTCGTCGAGCGTCCGCACGTCGATATCGATCCCGAGTCGGTCCTCGATGTCGGTGATCCGACCGCCGCCTTTGCCGATCACATACGAGATGTCGTCCTCTTCGACGTAGACCACTGCGTTGTTCTGGCCTTTGAGGTCGACCGCCACGTGGCCGCGCGCAACGGAGCGAATCTCGCGTTCGATCTCCTGTTTGGCGATCCGGTCGACGCCGGTATCCTGACTCTCGCCGTCTTTGAGTGGCACCGTGACCACCTGTCGGTTGAATGTATAGATCTCGTAGGCCGGGGTGCCGGTCTCGAAGTCCGAAATCTGGATCACGGGCCGGGCAAGGTCTTCGGCCGTCAGCCCCTCGGGGACCTTGACCTCGGTCGTCACGTCGTAGACGGTGTGGACCTCACCGGCCTCGATGTAGACGACGGTGTCGACGACCTGTGGGATCATCCCCAGCTCGACGCGGCCGACGAGTCGCTGGAGGGCGTCGATGGCCCGTGTCGCGTGAACGACACCGACCATCCCGACGCCTGCCAGTCGCATATCCGCAAACACGCTGAAGTCCTCGGTTTTCCGGACCTCGTCGTAGATCGTGTAATCTGGCCGAACGAGTAGGAGTGAGTCGGCAGTTTTGGCCATGTCGCCCGCGAGAGCGGTGTACTGGGTGATCTCCGGGCCGACCTGGAGGTCCCGTGGTTTCTCCATCGTTTTGACCGCGTAGTCGTTGTCGTTGAGGAATTCTGCTACTGCCTGGGCGAACGTCGACTTCCCGGCTCCGGGAGCCCCCGAGATCAGGACGCCGCGCTGGCGTTCGAGCAGCCGATCCCTGAGGTCGTCGGCGAACTCGTAGTCGTCGAGTGTGGTTTTGACGATGGGTCGAACGGCCGTGATTTCGATTCCGTCGGCGAACGGTGGTCGAGCGACGGCGATCCGGTAGTCTTGGTACTGGACAATCGTCATCCCCGGCTCGCTCAGTTCGACGAACCCCTCGCGGCTGGTCCGGGCCAGCGCCTCGATATCGTCGGCCCACTCGTCCATCTGCTCGTCGGAGGTGACCGTTTCGTCGATAGTTTTGTAGCTCATCCCGCTGAGCGCGCCGCGTTTGGCCTTTGGCTTGGTGTCGGTCTTGAGGTGGACGCTCATCGTTTCGTCGTCGAAGAACTGCGCGATTGGGAGATCCTGGTCGCTCTGGACTTCGGGTTCGACGTACTCGACGCTGAGTCCTTTGGCCTTGGCGACCTCCGACTGGACAATATCGCTCGACAGCAGCGTTGCCTCGTGGTCCTCGGCGACGTCCCGGATGATGGCGTCGACATCGCCCTCGCTCGCGCCAGCCTGTTCGGAGCCGCTGGCGCGTCGACCGACGTATTCGAGTTCGATTGTCCCCTCGTCAGCAAAGCCAGTGAGTTTCTGGAGCTCTTCGAGCCCGTTCCAGCCGCTGTCGTAGCCCGCGTTCGCCTGTGATTCGAGTTCACCGACGACAGCCTCCGGGACCAGTACGGTGGCCTCCTTGTAACTGCCGTCTGCAATTCGCTCGGACACGCGACCATCGATGACCGCGCTCGTGTCCGGCACTAATTTCATGTTGCTCAGTAGTCGGGGGGCACTGATAAGGGTGATGCGATTCCGGAACGCAGTATACTGACACTCAGGTACGCGAGTCGACGGCTGTCGTACTCCGGTCGACTGATACGCCCACCGAGAAAGATCGACCGCACGGGACTTTTGGACACCGGGCGAAATGGATCGGTATGAGCCACCACAACGTTCGAAAACTAACTGAGACGCTAGTGTCGATTCCAAGCCACGACGATCCGACGACTGTCGGCGACCGAATCGAGAGCTGGCTCCGAAAAGAGACCGACGCAACAGTCACCCGTGACGAGGTGGGCAACGTTATCGCGCGGCGAACCGTTGAGGGATCGTCCGACGACTCGCTGGCACTGGTCGGCCACCACGACGTGGTGCCACCGGCCGACTCCCAAGTCGACGCTGACGGCAACTACGTCCTCGACCAGCGCAAGGGTCGCCTCTACGGTCGTGGCACCGCAGATATGAAAGGCCCACTGGCGGCGGCGATGGTCGCCTTCCGGGATGCCGAGCCCGTGGTCGACCTCGTATTTGCGAGTTTCGTCGGCGAGGAACAGGGCGGCATCGGCGCACAAGCAGCCATCGAAGAAGGATTTTCGCCCACGTGGGCGGTGGTCACTGAGGGGTCGACGGGCTACTCGGCTCCGGGTGTGACCGACGTGGCAGTCGCTCATAAGGGGCGGCGCGGGAGTACGATTCGCGCGACGGGAACGGCTGGCCACGCCAGTCGACCCGCCGACGCCGAAAACGCGATCTATCGGGCCTGTGATGCGGTCGACCTCATTCGGTCCCTAGAGGCTCCCGAAACGACGGTGCTCGGTGCCGAACTGAGCGGGAGCGTCGCCGTCACCGAAATCGAGGGTGGCTCGGCGTGGAACGTGATTCCCGACGGCTGCTCAGTGACTGTCGACGAACGTACCGTCCCGGGCGAGCGAGTCGACCTTGCGCAGGCCGAGGAAATCGAAGGCATCGAGTGGGAGGTCGATCAGGACCTGCCGCCGATGGCCTGTGATGATCCCGCGTTTGCCGACCGCGTGCTGGCGGCGGCGGCCGACACCCAGTCGGGCGAACCACAGCAGGTTGCCAAACCCCACGCCACCGACGCGGGCTGGCTCGCTGCGGCCGGGACCGACTGCGTGGTCTGCGGCGCGGCCGAACCGGGTGAGGCCCACACCGCAACTGAGAGCGTCTCGCTTGAGGTGGTCGACCGGTGTTACGATATCTACCGGATAGTCGCTGAGTTGCCGGTGGGTAACTAACGCCAACAGACTGCTTCCAGCAGTCACGGAGACCGCCGCCAGCAGTGCGTTGATACGTCCGCACGCGAATGGTGGGATATGGCAACAGAGGCGAGCGCAGTCGACACGCCGGAAGCGTATGCAGACCTCCTCAACGAAATCGAACAGGTCAACGCTATCGAGAGCGCCAGCGAGATTCTCTCGTGGGACCAGCAGGTGATGATGCCCGAAGGTGGGACCCCCGCCCGCTCGAAACAGCTGTCGACTCTTTCGTCGCTCTCTCACGAATTGCTTGTCGACGGGCCTGTTGGCGACCTGCTCGACCAACTCGAAGACGAGTCGCTGACCGACGATCAAGAAGCAGTCGTCCGTGAAGTGCGTCGACAGTACGTTCGCGCCGAGCGCGTCCCCAGCGAACTGGTCGAGGAAATCTCCGAAGCCACCTCGGAGGCCCTCGGCGCGTGGGAGTCGGCCCGCGAAAACGACGACTTCGAGGAGTTTGCACCACATTTGAGACGGCTGGTCGATCTCAAACGCCAGTATGCCGAACATATCGACTCGGAAGCCGACCCCTACGCCGTGTTATTCGCCGACTACGAGCCGTGGCTACCCCTTTCGCAGGCCGAGTCGATCCTTGATGAACTCCGCGAAACGCTGGTTCCGCTCATTGAGGATATCCGGGCCTCCGAGGTCGATCTCGCGACCGATGCCTTCGAGGGAACCTACGACACCGACACCCAAGAGGACCTTTCCCGAGAGGTGCTGGAACTGCTGAACTACGACTTCGGCCGCGGTCGACTCGACGTCTCGACCCACCCATTTACCTCCGGCAATCAGTTCGACTGCCGGGTGACGACGCGGTTCGACGAACGCGATCCGATTGGCGCGCTGACGTCGACGATCCACGAGTTCGGCCACGCCTACTACACCCTCGGTCTGCCCGACGAGGCGTTCGGAACGCCGCTTGGTGACCACCGGAATCTTTCGGTCCACGAATCCCAATCGCGGCTCTGGGAGAACCATATCGGTCGATCCGAGGCGTTCTGGGACCTGCTTCTCCCGAAGTTCAAAGACGCGTTCCCAGAGGCCGACGATCTCTCTTCCCGGGCGGCCTACGAGGCGGCTAATCAGGTGTACGATGAGAACTTCATTCGCGTCGAGGCCGACGAACTCACCTACCATCTCCACATTATCGTCCGGTTCGAGATCGAACGCGAACTCATCAGCGGGGATCTCGCGGTCGACGCGGTCCCCGAGCGGTGGAACGAACTCTACGAGGAGTATCTCGGCATCACCCCGCCGTCGGACGCGATGGGCTGCCTGCAGGACATCCACTGGAGCCACGGCAGTTTCGAGGGTGTCATAGAAAGCGTCACACACGAAGACGCAGGATGTTGGAACTGTGTCTACGAGCGCCAGCATCCTGCAAGAGGAGACTTCTATCGACGAGTTCTTCAATGTAATGGCGACCGAGACGCTC